>Ga0316605_10000028_pt1 | contig 255197 bp, 217 predicted proteins | sample OWC_soil_day20_n_FD_207666 | JGI IMG/M metagenome (GOLD analysis project Ga0316605, IMG submission 207666) | Wetland soil microbial communities from Old Woman Creek delta, Ohio, United States - OWC_soil_day20_noCT | ecosystem: Environmental > Terrestrial > Soil > Wetlands | place: USA: Ohio... | reverse complement strand
GGTTGGCCATGGTGGTTGTTTGTATTGATAGGCGCAGCGCTAACGATTCTAATATATTTCGCAGTTAAGCGAAAATGGTATAAGTGTCTTCTGTTTCCATAATAAAAAAAACGCCAGTTCTTGAGAAAGCCCTGGCGTTTGATTTTGTTCAAAAGTTCAAAAGTTCGATTATATTTCCCTTGTGAACCTGGTTATCTTTTTAGTTTTCGGAGCTCTTTTTTTTAAATACATTTCAGTAGTAGCAAAGCTTTTATGTCTTAAATGATTTTGAATTTCATGTTCAGGAGCGCCATTATACAAAAGATCGATAGCACCCGTATGTTTCCAAGAATAAAACTTAAAGGAGTCCGGTATATTAAGAGCCTCTCTATATCGATTAAATCTATTTCGCAAGGTGTTTTTTCCATAAGGAGTTGGTCCGGGGCATCCATTTTTCCCAAATATAAAAAGGCTTTTATCGTACAAATTTAAGTTCATGGATTTCATTTCCTTAATAAGAAAATCCGGGATGGCGACCAATTCCGTTTCAGAATTTTTCGCATCAACAGCGCTTACTCTAAAGCATTGGTTATCCCAGTCAACACAAGACAGTTTCATCAATCTAAGTTCAGTTCCCGGTCTTATAGCGCAATAATATTGGATTTGGCACGCCAACCAAAGTTGAGGATCATTAACCGATATAGCATCCTTAAGCATTTGTCGTTCATTTTTTTGGAAAGGAGTAGCAGAGAAGTCTACAATTTTCCCCATTTTCTCGATTTTATTTACCGGATTTGATTCTATGGCTCCCATTTCCAGTTCAAATTCAAAGAAAGCGTGGATACATTGCATATACTTATCGATAGTCAATCTGCTAAGATCTTTTTCAGCGAGATATTTTGCAAAAAGAGTAATATGCATTTTTGAAATATTCTTTATACCTATATCATCAAGTTTATTCAATTCGAGCCATGCATTAAAGATTCTAAGTTTCGACTGGAAATCTTTATAAGACTTTTCTTTTTTCAGAGAGGCTTTTTTTACGCCCAGAAAATCGCTCAAATGAGTTCTGCATGTAATCACATGCTTTTTCATTTGTCCAAACAATTTAGCCTCATTCGCATAGAGTAGTTCATCAGCATACACACGGGTTGGATTGTTCCCAGTCAGATATTCCCCCGATTTAAGCCATTCAGTTTTCTCTTTAATAATACGATTAGCCAGGGTCAATCTTTGTTTATACGAACCTTCGTTAAGCCCTTTATAAACTCGTTCTACCCGTTGTATGGGATCGCCGGGGATTCTATATTTCCATTCGACGTACCAAGTCTTGCTTAAGTCTTTGGTGCCATTCACCAAATGTGGAAAAATAATAATCGTCTGTTTTCGTGCCATTATCGTCTATAAATTTACGTTCTAAAGTTCTGATTTTCTTGTATTTGTATCGTGGGTCATTTTTTCACACGATTATTATAAAACACAAAACACCGATAATCTGTTGATTATCAGTGTTTTATGTGTCTATAGTGGAGCTGGAGGGAGTCGAAACTTCGTCCAGCCTACTTAAATATCAATGCTTTATACCTGCCAAATCTGAATGTCCACCGAGTTCTCCACCGAGAAAAAATGGTCTAAAGATGTGGAAATTTTTATACATCAAAGATACGGAATTTATTTTATTTGGCAATGGGTTGAAGGCTATTTTTTAGTGTGGTTCAGATATAATATATAGTAAGATAACTAACTTTTGATATGCTTTAGCAGTCTCTTATCCTATAATAAAAGGATGTACATGTTCGGCTTTTAGTCCCGTGTATGAGCAGAATTTTTCAATGCTGACAAATTGGTGTTCTTGTTTTTGATAATGTTGCTTTATTTGCGAAAGCAATGTCCTTCTGTAACGTTCACTTTTACCGGTTATTCGTTGTACATCCTTTGGGTATATGCAAATGCGTTTTGCTTCCATTAGATGACCTTTAATAGCGCAAATTTACAATTATTTATTTGATATAAATGCTGTTTTCGGAAAAAATGGCTGGAATAAGCTATTCCGGAATTGCATTTGCTCCATACGGATAATCATATATATACATTTGTGCCGATAATTTTTAAAATTAAATTTTATGGCACAACAAAAAAGTATTTTAAAACTGAAAGGTACCATTGGTGGCGTGACTTTCTACAAGTCGAAAAATGATGGATACCTTGCCCGGGAAAAGGGTGGAGTTGACGCTGAGCGGATTGCTAACGATCCGGGGTTTGCGCGTACCCGTGAAAATGGTGCTGAATTTGCCAACGCGGCAACTGCAGGAAAACTGTTACGTGATTCGGTGCGTGTATTGGGAAAAAGTGCATCGGACGGACGTGTAACAGCTCGTTTAACTCAAATTATGGCGCAAATCAAGAACATGGACGAAGCTAACGCCCGTGGTGAACGAAGTGCAGCTGAAGGCATGGCCAAAGCAGAAGCAAAATTGTTGTTGAAGGGTTTTAACTTTAACATCAATTCCGTACTTGGAGCCGTTTTGTATAAGCCTCTTGAGGTGAATATGGAAACCGGTGAAATTAAAGTTGCAGCATTGTCTCCTCAGGATGATATTAGTCTTCCACAGGGTGCAACTCATGTTATTTTTAAAAGTGGATTTGCAGTGATTAACTTTATGACAGGTGAAAGTGCAATTGCAGTTTCAGAACCGGTGCGAATGGCTACAAATGCAGCTGCCCAGGCTTTGTCTGTAAAACCGCTGGATGTTCCCGAGCTTGAAGAAACTAAGTTCCTGTTGCTCTCTATTGATTTTGTTCAATCAGTGAACAATTTGGATTATTCTTTGAATAACAACTCGTATAACGTGTTGGCTATTGTTGAGATTGTATAATCATTTAAACAGTAATTCATTATGGGAACAGAAAACAATTCGTTGGCTACCAATCCGAATGAAATGACGATTGTAGAGCGTGTTAAAGCTCCAACTCCTAAGTTTTTCAAAACGATGCGGACAATCGGTTTGGCATTGGCAGCTGTTGTTGGAGCAATTTTAACTGCACCTGTAGCGGTTCCGGCTGCGCTTGTCACCATTGCCGGTTATGTTGCTCTGGCTGGTGGAGTAATGACAGCAGTTAGTCAAACAGCCGTTGATACGAACTCAAAAAAAGATAAGTAATGAAACTTCCTGAACCAAACCACGACGGGCAGGTATATGCCGGAACATGTGGAGGCATGTTTCTTTCGGTCTTCAGTAATATATTTATTGAAGATTTAGTAAGAACGGTGATTCTGGCCGTCATTGGTGCTGTTGTTAGTTTTGGAGTTTCACTAGTGTTGAAAAGACTAATTAAAAACTCCCGATGCCTGAAGGGGTCAAAAAGAAATTAAAAAATCTACTGTTTTTATGGTGTGGTAACCTTTCAGTAGTTTAGCCTCCGGGCGGGGAGGCTTTTTTTATGCCTGAACTTTACATGTACTTGTAAAACAACATCCGCTTAGCCTGTGAGATTAAAAGCAGGTTTTGCTTGAATTTGTTTTCCATTTGCTCCAAACCCTGAAGAACCACCACCGCTTTTTCGAACTGAGCCGGGCTTGCCTCCACCTTAACCAGCGCATCCAACAAACAGGATTTTACATCACTGAGCACTACAAAGGGAATGACTGAGCCACGCAAAAACGGATAAAAGGCATTGGACTGCCACAGACTATACATTAGCCAGTAAACCTGCTCCTTTTCAATTTCATTTTGAAACTGGATAACAAAGCAATTTGGACAGGGACCTGAAAGCGGTTTACCGCTGTTATTTCCTTTGTTTAGGATAAAGAAATGAGGTTTTTTAATTTCTGATTTCTGACTGTAAGACTTTAAAATAAAGGTACACATAACGCAAACAATTTTAAGGTGACTAAATGGAGCTAAGCCCCTGTTGATTTTTTTCTTCGTAAAAAAGAACTAAAGCGAAAAAGAAAATGTAAACCACCTCTTACTGCATGAAAAAGCGAAATGAAATGGAGCGTTAAGGCTGTCAAGTTTTTTTCTCAGAATACTACCCGAAGTGAAACGAGGTGTGGAGATTATGGCAAAAACACGAAGTGCATGAGCTTTACAGACTTATTTTAGTGCTGTTATCTTTGTGAACATTTTTTTGTCATTCATTATTTTAACTCGAAAAATCCTTGTTGTTATTGGTTTTTTGTTTTTGGATTTTTGGGTTGACTTTGAGGACAATGAAGACTATGATGACATTGAAAATCGTAGATTAAAATTAGATGATTAAAAAACAGAAATCAGTTCTTTTGGGGTAGACACGCCGCAGGAAGGAATGCAACCGTTGGAAATGGGTGTGAAAATGGTATGGGTATGACTGAGGGAACGGAATATATGGAGTGAGTAAAGGAATACTTATGCCGTGGGGTGCTGAGGTGGATGCTTAAATGCAGGCAGAATGTAGCGTAGGGGTTCTGAGTGAGGTATGAACGTAGTTCCCGGAGCGCAATGGAGCCGGAATGAATGCACCGACCGCAAGCACATGAAAAATCAACACTATTGCATGACTGAACTGCAACAGCTAAAGGGTGGTGGGGAAATATTGAGGAATGGCGGTACACCTGAATAACGCACCGATTAGGTGTAATTACTTACCGAATTATTTATAAATCTATTATTTTTTCCAAATTAAATGAAAGATGTTCATTGTGAAAAACATATCCTAACTGATTGGTTACACATTTCGTATTTCCAATAATTTTGTCAATATTCCTGTGTGAATGTCCATAAATCCAGTATTCAATAGGACTGTGTTTTATATATTCTTCCAATTCAACTGTGAAAGCTCCATTTATTTTGCTCCCACTAAAATCGGGAGATGCTAAATGAAAAGATGGGACATGATGCGTAATCACAACAATATGTTCCGCAGTACTCTTTGCAACTTCGCTTTGGATGAAGCTAAAGCATTTGTCGTGCTCCCTATTGAAATTATCCCATGACAATGGTTCACCATTATATAGAATTCGACGGAAATCACTAACATAATGTTCAGTTAAGTAAGCATCTTCCAATAGGATTTTCGCCCATAAGGTTGAAATAATAAAATCAATATTTTCTACCTGAACGACTGCATCATAATAGCATTTCACATTATCCCGAATGGAACACACTAAGCCCTGGGGCATTTTTGCCAAATCGTAATATTTATATAGTTCGTGGTTGCCAACGGCAACAATCACTTGCCGGTAGTTGTCCGAAACCCAATCCCAGAAAGGATGCTTGCTGTAATTATCATCGTTTAAATACCCAATATCACCCGCAAGAATAAGAATATCTCCTACTGGTTTCAGTGGATTTTGTTTCAAATAACGAGTGTTATCCGAAAATTCCAGATGTAAATCCGATGCGTATTGAATTCTCATTTTATTCAATTCCAAATATGTCTTTCATAATTCCAATGTATCCCCGAATCTCATTCTCAGAGCGCTGCAAGCTATCACTTAGTGATTGATTGGGCAAGGATTTTTCCATTACATCAATAAAGACACCCAATTCAGTCTTCATAGTGTCCGATAATTCAATGGGTGTAAGTGGATCAATGCGCATAGCCAATAGTTTAAAAACGTCATCTCGATGTTTTCTGATATCACCTTTATGAACTTTTGGATTTGTTTTCTTTTCTTCTGTTAGATTTAAAAATGCTTTTACTTTCAAACAAAGAAGGGATAATGGATTGGCAATACGAATACCGTCTTCAATAATACTGCTGTCAATGGTGTGATGATAATATTCTTCGTCCAATAAAATTGCAGAAAGACTTGGTGTATCTTCTCCAGTAGGAATTGGAGTTAAATGAAATCCAGTTGGTTCACCTAATATCTCCGGATATCTCGATAATAACTCTATTTGCACCGGAAATCCTTCTTGGGGGTTGACGAAGCGGAACAACTCAGTTACAGGTTCTTTATCTCCCCGTTTTCGTTGACGGGAAGTGTATCCACCCAAATCAATAAATTCCCAAAAACGTTGTTCGAATTCGGGTGTCATTTTTTCAATAACCAATATCATATCGATATCGTCCGTTGCACGAGGACGCATATCTGTATTTTGCAAAGTAACATCACAAGCAGTTCCGCCTATAATAACGTAGTTATCTTCAAATCCGGCGAAGTGTTCTTTAAATTTCTCTAATCCTTTTACCATTTCATTTCTTCTATCATTATTTCTAACTCTTTTTCAATCCGGGCATCCGGCTCATCTTTCATGGATAAATACAACGAAAGTTTATCGACAACGTTATTATTTGAAAAAGGAGGCATAGTGGTTGGATATTTCCATATTTCGATTTTACACGACCCTTCTACCTCATTGAATTGAACTCCAGACGGATTGAAAAGTTTATCCCAGATTGCTCTTGTTTCATATTGTTCGGAGTTTAAATGCGAGTAATGAGATAAGGCATTCACTCCACTAACACTGAAATTCCCCTCCGGTATGGTATCGCAATACAAAACCTTCTTTACGGGCGATGACAAATAGTTTTGTGCTTTCGTCCAGAGTTCCCGTTTAAGATCGCCAAATCGCATAAACTTAATTCCGGTATTATCTTTTATTTCCGTGTTACACAATTTACAATCTTCAAGGTTTGCAACGGCACGTGCCAAAGCGACATAGTTGTAGGGCATGATTTGCTCCAAATCCTTGATTGTATATTCTTCTTTTGATTTTTCTGACAGCAGATAATATAGCAACACATATTGTGCTACCGGGGTTAATCTTGCCGGATTCTTAACCTTCTTTTTTGCCTGAACATTCACAATTAAAGAAGGTAAGAATGCATATTTATCTGAGATAACAAAATAAACACCCTGGTTTATCAGCCGTTCCCGTTCGTAATAGCTCAATGAATCCAATATAACAACCACCGGCATCCCCACCAAAATTTCAATTTGTTTGGTGATCTGTTTGAATTTTAAGGGTGTTAAGGAGTTTTGCTCATTTTTTGCCTGAATGACACATAAGCCCTGATTGTTGAATTCAATTGTATAAAAAGAGAATCTCAAAAACATATCGGTATTAATTCCCCGAAGCTTTTCACGCTGCATTGGAATTAATTCTGTTTGAGTACCTAGAATGGAAATTATCTTATTCATAACAAGTGGTTATCATAATATTTTGCACTATTATCAATCATGGTGATAATGGTGCAAAGATAGTAATAATAATTGTATTTGCAACTTTATACAATAAATAATTTGATTAAGAACTGAATTACCATATAGTTGTTGAGTCTTTGTGAAAATGAAACCAGTCTTACAAAGAATAATAAGATTCTATTTATCGGGGTAGACTCGTCGCAGAAAATAAAAATACCATTGGAAATGCGTGGGAAATGAGCTTGTGGGAAAACGGAATGTATGTAGCCTGCGGAATGGAAATGAGTATTTCCCTAAAGATGTGCGGTGCTGAGGTGTATGTTTGTAATGAAAGTGGAATGTAGTATCGGGAGTCGGTATGAGGAACGAATGCTGCTCCCAGAACGTAATGGAGCGAGAATGGAATGCATTTACCGCAAGCACAAGATATAATCAAAACCGTTTTTTATTTTACTGCAACAACTAAAGGGAGGTGGGGAAAAGAGGAATTGCACGAAGTGCTAAACAACTTACAAGCTGCTTGTAAAGGAGCTTGGCAACCGTCCCCATATTTGAAAACCTTTTGTGTTTTTTAATTGCTACCCGAAATAAACCTTCAATAAAAAACACAAGTGGTTTTCGGGGCTTTAGTTTCGGATTGGCGAAGCCTGAACAACGCACCGGTTAGGTGTAATTACTTTCCGCTCTGCCCATTCGGGCGATTGGGTATTCGGGCAGCGAAGCGGGGCAAATGCGTTGCTCTTGTGCGGCTATTTTACATAATTAGGTTATAGGCTTCCCTATTGATTTGCTTTTCAGGCAAGGGAACGCCTATAACTACATGTTATGTAACTTAGCTTTGCGTTTAGCGTTGATTGCGCGGAAGCCCCAAAAAAGACCGTGCAAGCCATGAGGCACGAATGGTGGGGATTATTTGGGGCTGGGGATTTTGCCATGCGGAGCTACCCGTAATGAACTTTCATGCGAAGCCTGACCGCTTAAACTGGTAGACTTTGAGGACTAAAAAGACTTTTAAATGGTTGGTGTCGAACAGGAATGGTGTTTCTTATTTATTCAACTTTTGCAATACTTTGAATTATTTCCAATATAATATCTGTACTTTCTTCGTCTGACCCGTAGGGTAGTGCAGTTTCAATTCCCTCTGTCAGGTTATTGTTGGCCAACAATGTTTGGCATTCTTGTTTTAGATATTCATTTACATCTTCGGGGGCATTTTGGATATTTTCCAGAATGTCCGGGCAGTTGTCGAAGATATAGATTATGTCTTCGAAATCGTGGCTCTGGCGGAGATCATTGCCGCCACGACCTTTGTGTGCCTCGAATTTAGCTGCGACATAATATTCCACCGGAAAGACAAATATTTGCTGTCCGTCGGGCAGCGTTTTTGTTATTTTGTTTGTTACTCCGTCGTCGTACCATATATTCGTAAAACCTAATATATCAGGGTCGATGGGCATTACATCTACTTTAATATCCCGATAAATCCATCTGCAAATGGGCGCTCCCTGTGATGTGTCATTTGTGAATCGTTTTGCCCGTAGTGCTTCTTCTAATCGAGCATGCTCTATCCTTGATCTTAATTCAATAACACAATCAACATCTAATGTTGGCCGAATATCTGAAGCTGCCGGATTATTTACATATAGCTCAGCGACTGAACCTCCCACAAAAACCATGTCTTCTTTAAGTTCTCCCAGCCCGTTGGCTACGGTTTGGAGCATTATAATGTTTGTACTAGGCATTATTCTTCAGTCGTTTTTTGAGTTCTTCAATGGCAACTTCTATTTCGCGTACACGTCCTACCCGTATCGTATCAATAATGACCAATAGTTCGTAGAATATTTCATCATTCTCAACTGCTTTTGGTAAGTTTTTATACAATGGTTCAATAGCCTGCCCCCGCTGTGTTCCTTTGGGATAGGGCCAAACGTATATGTCATTTCCTGAAGAAATGTGTTCTTTGATAGGAGATGCGGAATGTGCAGTAGGAATGCCTTTAACGATAGAGCCTGGTTGAACAGGAAAAACATATTTTAATCCGTAAATTAGGAATTCGAAGAAAGAGTTTATGTTTACTTTTCTTTTCTTTGAATCAATAAGTCCGGCAATTTTACAACGATTAAGTGCTTCAGAAACTTCGGAAGGACTAATAAGAATCGCATTAGCAATATCTATATTTTTCCAATCGGGTTGCTGTAGTGATATTATCTTTATCAATACCACTATGTCCTGTGGGCGCATTCCATTATGTTTCTTCATGTCAATAATCTTTAATTCGCGATTCGCGAATTGCAAATATAGAACAATTATTTTATTCTGCTATAAGAATAGTTCTTGTATTTACTTCTAAGGCAATAAGTTTAGCATATCGGGTATTAGTATAAACGCAACCACCATCGATATTTATAACTCCAGTATTATTTGCAATTTGTTTCTGAATGATATTAAGAGAGGCAGGAGCATGACCATGAATAACAGTTCTATCAATTAAAAGAGGATTAGAATATTGCTCTCTACTATTCCATAACATGCTGTATTTATCTGAAAAGGGATCCTCAATGCTATCGTTAAAACCGGCATGTACAAAGATATATTTATCCAACTCGTAATAATAATTCAGATTTTCAAGAAAATGCATGTATTTGGAATCTATATTTTTCAATTTATCTATACCAAAACTCAGCAATGTTTCTGAACCGCCATTTAATATCCATTTGGACATTGCACTTTCATTGTACCATGCATCAATTAACATTGATTCATGATTGCCACGCAGTGTTACTATGTCGTAATGATTGTTTTGTAAATCCATAATATAGTCCAAAACTTTTTTACTATCGGGACCACGGTCGATATAATCACCCAGGAAAATGAGTTTGTCTTCTTTGCTTATCTGAATTTTGTTTTCAATCAAGTCTTTCATTGCGTTGAAGCAACCATGAATATCTGCTATGGCATAAATCCGATTGTTCATATGAATTTATCTGGTAGAATTAAAAATTTGACAAAAATGATAAAATGGCTGCAGTAATAAGCGTTTTTCGAAAATTATTGCAAATGTATTGTTTTTCAGATTAAAATAGTTAAGTATTAAATATTTTTTGAGTATCTATAAAAAGGTACTATTGTTAACTCCGTTGGTGTTGGTATAAGAGAGTGGGTTTTATCCCTTAAATTATTGGCAGTAAATTTGAATTACTGCCAATAATTTGTCGCAAATATTGCAAATATTTGCGACGGGAGATGTTTGATTGATATTACGGAAAGAGGTTATGGCTATTGGGTATTTTATATTCAGAATAAATAGATTGTGTTCAATAAAATGAAGTATTATACCTGATTAATCGAGTTAAATTGTCCTGTTTTTTACGTAATAAACGGGACAATTTAACTTATGTTCGGAGTTGACTTTGGGAACATAAATGACAATGGGATGTCAAGTAAACCGTACGAAATACTTGACAGTTTTTCAAATCCTAAAAGGGATAGGAACAGAGTATAACAGATTTGGCAAAGGTTGCTGGTTGTCTAATTATAAAGTTGACAATAGGGAGATTGAGGTATAAAATAATTGAGAAATTATGTGATATTTGGGTGCTGTTATAATGGCTGAATTGAGTAGAAAATGTATGATTTTTTATAAACCAGTTAATGAGTTATATATTAGGTGATTGCTTCGGTTTTGCTTCGGTTTTGTTGCGGTTTTGCTATGGTTTTTTTAATACATGATGAAGCTGCATTTATGGAAATTACAAAGTGACTTGTGGAATAAAAGTCAATCGTGTTTTTATTTGCAAATCGCTACGAATTATCTAATGGTTTACAAATGCACATTTTTAATGCCTATTTGGATTTTATTTTGAGTATCTGAGTTTTTTTATTGATGTTCATGTATAAAGGACATTCGGGACAACAGTGACTTTTACTAAATCTATTGCTTTTTTATTGCAGCAACAATAGGTGAAAATGGGAGATAATTTAGTCTATAACAGTTGATTTAAAATTCATCTACTTAGTTGTTATTGATTTTGTAGTAGTTCAAATAATAGTAATGTACACAAATTAATATTATCTTTGCCCTTGGCTTTGGTTGCGAAATAACAACAAAATCACCTTAAATTTTCAATAAATACTGATGAACGGAATAAAGGAATTACTTGTAGGTGAGCATTCTGAACGTGCGTTCAGGATGATTGTTAATGCCTATCAGGATAAAGTTATTCGGTTTATTTCGTTGTTTGTTAGTAGTCGGTTGGAATGTGAGGAGTTGGCCTCAGATGTGTTTATTTCGTTGTGGAAAAACAAAGAAAACCTTTCTGATATTTCCGACCTTGACAATTATATTTTTATTGTTGCCAAAAATAAAGCACTGAACCACTTGCGAAAAGGTAAAGCCGATTTAGTTGATTTGGATACTTTTCAGGTGGATGCTTTTCATAATACAGATACTACCCCCGAATCCATTTATATTTCGCAGGAAGAGGTTGAAATTCTGAATACTGCCATAAATGAGTTGCCTCAAAAAACAAAAATGGCTTTTCACTTAGTACGCGAAAATAAACTAAAATATAAAGATGCTGCTGAAATTTTGGGTGTGTCGATTAAAACTATTGAAAAGCAAGTGGCAGCTGCGGTGGCGAAACTGAAAGAGAAGTTGATGTGATAATGAAATGATGAGAGAATAAATAACAAAGAGCCAAGAATCAAGAACAAAAAACAAAGAAAAGACGATTGATTATTCAATCCAACATATTTTAATCCCCCCATCGAAAAATATTTTATTTTTCGATGGGGGGATTTTTAAATTATCGTGTCTTTAGTATTATAAATAAATTCCCCATAGGATCATGGAAGATCAATTTTCAAAATTAGTTTCAAAAGTTCTTGCAGGTGAAGCAAGTTACGATGAAAAGCAGGAGTTGAAACAACTTTTGTTGGAGAGCAAAGAGCATACGCTGCTTTTTAATCAATTAAAAGAATATTGGGATGCTGATGTTCAATTATACAAAACGAACAAAGACAGTTTTGAAAAATCTGTTATGGCTCAACTTAATTTTGAGCCAGAAATTCAGAAATCGAAATATAAAAAACTCTATCTAAGGATTGCCAGCGTAGCAGCTGTAGTGTTTTTTACCATGACATGTGGAATGGTGTATTTATACATGGCTGAACCAAACGAAATTTATACTTACTCGGCTCAATCAACACCTGTAGAGTATTTGTTGGCGGACGGAACGAAGGTCACATTAAATAAAAACAGTTCGCTTACTTATTCATCGAACTTTGGAGAAGATCGACGGGATGTGAAACTTACTGGTGAGGCTTTTTTTAAAGTTGCAAAAGATAAAAACAGACCATTTGCTGTAGAAGCATTGGGAACAAAGACAGAAGTATTGGGAACAAGTTTTAATGTTCGTGCCAATGCCGAAACAAATGAAGTTTCAACAACATTGATTGAGGGCTCGGTTAAGTTTATGGCTAAGAACTGCAATGTAAAACTAGAATCTAGTGAGGAGATTGTATATAACAATAAATCAAATAGATATGCATTGGCAAAAACCGACGTACAATTGAATACAGCTTGGATTGCAGGCCGATTTAATTATTCGAATATGACATTTGCCGGTTTGATTGAAAAATTGGAAAAAATTTATCATATAAACATACTGGTTAATGATAAGAATGTGGCGAACAGAATTGTTTCGGCTTCATTTCTTACTGACGAACCGGTAGAGAATATTTTGGATGCATTGAAATCGGAGTTGAAGTATAATTATAAAGTGGATTCAAATCAAATAACTATATCAAGTATAACCTCAAAAAAATAAAGAATGTCTATGTAAGTACTAAACAAAAATCACATACCAACCATAAAAAAAGGACTCGTCTATTGGGGAATAAACACTGAGTCCTTCTAAGTTAATCAATTTATAAAGAGTAAATTAGCAGTTTCATTAATGAGATTGCCAGCCATTCTTGTATAAAATCTAAGCACAAAGATAAAGATAATATTTTGAAAAATAATAATGAACGCATGAAAAACAAATTTCTAATACAAGTACAAAAATTCAGATTTTATGGAATTTTGCGATTGGTTCTTTTTGTATTTACATTGATAGTTAATCAAGTATCAATAAATGCTCAAACCCCTGAATTGAAGAAAAATATAAAAATGACGAATGTAACGGTTCAGGAATTAGTAGATAAGTTAGGTGTCGACTTTAAATATTCTTTTTTTATAGTTGATGAACAGGTCGGTAAAGTCGTTGTTTCGGTTGATATTAAAAATGCAACTATTTATCAAATACTCGATTTGGCTTTTAAAAACAAACAAATTTCGTATACAGTAATTGAAAAAAGTATAACTATTAGTGCTAAAAAGAAGCAACAAAATTCAAATTTATCAAAAAAATTTTCCGGTCTTGTAACCGATATTAAGGGAGAGCCTTTGATTGGAGCCAATATTAAGGTTAAAGGAATGTCTACGGGTACAACTACAGACGTAAATGGCAAATTTAATTTAGACGTTTCGCCGAATTCTATTTTACAAATTTCATATCTTGGATATGTAAACAAAGAAGTACAACTGGGGTTAAATCCTTTTTTGAGTATTATACTTGAAGAAAATACAAATATGTTAGCAGATATAGTTGTAATTGGATACGGCACAGCAAGTAGAAAAGACTTAACAGGATCTGTTGCAACAGTTAGCATGAATGATGTGACAAAAAATCCTGTAGCATCATTTCAAGAAGCTTTAGGAGGAAGAATTGCAGGGGTACAGGTAACATCTTTAAGTGGAAAGCCAGGAGAGAATATTGACATTGTAATTCGTGGTGGAAATTCCATTACTCAAAGTAATTCGCCGCTATATGTTATAGATGGATTTACAGTTGATAATGGAGCAAATTTAATATCGCCTGATGACATTGAGGCAATGAGCATTTTAAAAGATGCCTCAGCTACCGCAATATACGGTGCGCGTGGTGCCAACGGTGTAATACTGATTACGACAAAAAAAGGGTCTAAAGGTAAACCAAAAGTACAGTATAATGCATATTATGGAGTTCAAAAAACAAATGCAAAAATAGAGGTTTTAGATCCATATAATTTTGTAGCCTTTCAGCTTGAAATGTTTCCTACGAGTGCTACTGAAAATTATTTAACTCTCAGAAACATGACTCTTGATGACTATAAAAATATCCCAAAGGTTAGCTGGCAGGATCATTTATTTAGAACAGCTGAAATACAGAGTCATTACTTGTCTGTAAGCGGACAGGCTGATAAAACTAATTATTCACTTTCGGCGTCCTATTTTGACCAGTCTGGTGTAATTATAACTTCAGGGAATAAAAAATATACTGCAAGACTAAATTTAGAACAGTATTTAAGTGATGTTTTTAAAATGGGGATTACAGGTTCTTTTTCATCAGGAACTATCAGTGGCGTAGATCCCGACAGCCAATCGAGCTATGTTCTTGAATCTATGTGGAGTACACGTCCGTTTCTTTACAGTACGGAGAACATATATCAATTAGATAGCCCTAAAAATACTGACCCAACAGACAGAATTGCCAATCCAATTGCCAATTTAATAGATACAAAAATTTCTAAAACTACCACCTATCTTTCTGGGAATACATTCTTAGAGTATGAAGTTTTAAAAGGGTTAAAACTCCGTATGACAGGTGGAATTTCAAAGTTCGATTTAGATAATTCAACCTTTTATGGATCGAGAACAACCAGTGCACTTTTTACGGCGCAAGGTGTTCAGGGTAAAATTTCCAATACATCATATTCATCTTTTATAAATGAAAATACGCTTACTTACAATAAAACTATAAAGAAATATCATAAGCTGAATTTATTAGGTGGCATAACATATTCTACCAGTAAAAATACGGGGTACAGTTTCGGTGCAACAAATTTACCATACGAAAGCCTTGAATTAAATGGAATGGAAGATGGCATTGCAAGCAAAGTTACTGCAACTTCAAGCGCATGGGGTTTAATGTCATATTTAGGACGTTTAACTTATTCTTATAAATCAAAATACTTGACTACTGCATCATTCCGTTATGATGGATCATCGAAATTTGTAGGTAATAATCGTTGGGCATTTTTTCCATCAGGTTCGGTTGCATGGGTCGTGAGTGAAGAGCCCTTTATGAAAGCAAGCAAAAAAGTTATCAATAATTTAAAAGTTAGAACAAGTTGGGGTAGGACCGGAAATAACAATGTGTCCGATTTTGCAAGTCAAGGACAATTGAGAAGTGATGGGAAAATATACCCGTTCGGAGGAAGTACCAATTATCCGGCAATGATAATGACAGCGATGGACAATTATGCTTTAAAGTGGGAAACAACTGAACAGTTTGATGTCGGTTGCGAATTAAGTCTATTCTCAAATAGGATTAAGTTAGAGCTTGACTATTATAATAAAAAAACATTTGATTTGTTGTTAAATGCAGATCTTCCATATTCATCTGGCTTCACTACTGCATATAAAAATGTTGGGAGCATCAGAAATCAAGGAGTTGAGTTTACGCTTAATACAATAAATATAAAAACAAAGAAATTTGAATGGAATAGTACATTTAACATATCGACAAATAAAAACGAGGTACTAGCATTATCCGATGGTCAAAGATCGATGACTCGCAGTCTTACATTTTTTACGAATGTGCCTGCTTATATAGCAATTGTAGGTCAGCCACTCTCATTAATGTATGGGTATGTTAGTGAAGGACTATATCAAGAAAGTGATTTTATTAAAGACAATGCCGGTAATTATACGATTAAGTCTAACATAGCGGTAGATCGACCCAATGTAAAACCGGGATATGTGAAATTCAAAGATTTAAATAACGATGGCAAAATTGATGCTAATGATCGTACCGTTATTGGAAATGGGAACCCACTTTTTACCGGAGGGTTCAATAATAATTTTAATTTCATGAATTTTGATTTGACTCTTTATTTCCAATGGTCTTACGGGAATGATATTCTAAATGGAAATAAGTATGCATATACATCAGTTAGTAAATTAAATCGCAATGGGTCTGTCGATTTATTGAACAGATGGACACCTACCAATACGGATACTGATATTCCCGTTGCATACTCACAGGTTTCAAATCAAAATTATTATAGTTGGATGGTTGAAGATGGTTCATATTTCCGACTTAAATCGCTCCAGTTAGGTTATTCATTTCCAAGTAAGTTGTTGAAGCCATTAAAAATTTCAAAATTCAGGATTTATAGTACTTTAAATAATATTTGGACATTGACAAAGTATTCAGGATTTGATCCGGAAGTGTCGACCCAATTTTCAAATATGACAAGAGGCTTTGACTATTCAAGTTATCCTCGTTCATTATCAGCCGTATTTGGTGTAAACGTTAACTTTTAATTTGAAATAAATATGAAAATCTCATTAAAAATATGCATATTGTTTTCTTTGGCTTTATTGGGAGGATGCTCATTACTCGACATAGAACCTACAGATTTCATTAGTCCCGCTTCCTATTTTGAAACAGAAAAAGAGAGTGAAAATGTTTTAAATGGAGTGTATAATACACTAACATCTAAGACATTGTATGGTCGTAATTTAGTTGCTGAGTTTGATCTGTTTTGTAATGATTTGGTAGTACAAAACAGCGGTTCGTCTTTAGGTGTGCCATTCTTTAATTTTACGCCATCAGATGTTACACTAACTGGTGTGTGGCAATCATTGTACGATGGAATTAACAGAGCGAATGTGTATCTGGATAACATAGAACGAGTACCAATGGATTCTACGTTAAAATCAAAAAGAATTGGCGAAGTTAAGTTTCTTAGGGGATTGTTTTATTTTCATTTAGTACAAAACTGGGGTGCAGTTCCATTGAAACTAAAGCCTACAAAGAACCCTAATGACGTGCATGTAGCAACATCCGATGCAGGTTTAATATTTGATCAGATTATAAGCGACTTGACCTCTGCTGAGAATGTTTTACCATTACCCTCTACAATGACTTCGGAAGAGAAGTCTAGCAGAATATCCAAAACTGCTGCTGAAACTTTATTGGCCAGAGTATATCTTCGACGTGCAGGATGGCCATTTAATCAAACACAGGCTACTTCAGTAAATCAGGGTTATTATGCTAAATCAGCTTATTATGCGCAACGTGTTATTCAATCCAATGAACATTCATTAAATCCAGATTATACTAATGTGTTTATGAATTTAATTCAGGATAAATATGACCGCACGTATAACGAAATCATTTTGGAAGTGGAATTTTTTGGCAATGGAAAACAGGATAATTTTACGGCCTATGGCGACTTCAATTCATATACGGTACCATATAAGAGGAATAGTACTCAGGTTACGTGGGGTTTAACAACTTATTGTACTGCGAAGTATTATAATTTATTTGAACCGACAGATGTCCGTAGAGACTGGAATATATGCCCATACTCATTTAAAAATTCAAATTACGAAGAGGGACACGTTGCTGTTTCCTCTACGAGTAAAAGATATGTTGGGAAATTTTACAGAGAGTATGAAACTTATTTACCGCAGTACACTAATAGTTCACCAACTAACTTTCCAGTGTTACGATATGCTGAAGTACTTTTAATTTTTGCAGAAGCAGATGCTATGTCAAAAAAAATGGTAACCGATAGTGCATTATGGGCAGTAAACCAAGTTAGATTACGCTCTAAATCTGTTGAACTTGATAAAACAGTTGATCCTACACTGGCAGATGTAAATAATTTTATCGACAAGGTAAAAGATGAGCGTGCAAAAGAGCTTTTCTTTGAAGGTCATCGCCGGCAAGATTTAATTAGGTGGAATACTATGATTCCTGTAATGAAGGCTCTTGCAACCGATGCTACATATATCGCTCAAAATCCTCAAATAATAAACAGGGTAGATGAAAAATTTATGATACTACCATATCCTGAAGAAGAAATGAATACCAATAATTTGATGAAAGGCAAACAAAATACAGGTTGGTAAATAAACAAATTCAACTATATAAAAGCATGAAAATAAATAATTTAATACTAAGCTGTTTTGTAATTGGTTTGAGTGCATGTACTCAAGATGACATATCTATACCGACAGCAACATTTAGTCCGGATACAACAAATTGTAAAATATTGACAAATGACACTATTTTATGTGAGGTCGGCGCTGAAATAACTTTTAAACATAAAGGGGATTGTGATTATATTACTTTTTGGTCAGGTGAGCAAGGTAATACCTATGAAAATAAAGATAGAGTAAATATACCTGTTGATTCTGCTTATTTAGAATTTAATTCATACTCTGCGTATGGTAATACTGCTCAACCAAGACCATTAAGTGTATATATCTCGGATAGTTTTATGGGAAAATATAGTTGGGTAGGCATTTACGATATCAATGTAAAATGGGATACAATTACACCGGTAAATACGCCAAATTACAACACTACTTTTGATCCATTTCCATCAGGACGAATTGATATCTCAAAATATAACGAAAAGCCATTTTATGTTGCCTTTAAAGCAGTATCAGACTCACTATCCGGGACTACTCGCATGGTTAGAGTAAGTGATTTTTATGTGAAGTCTTATACTACTATCGGATTGACAACAATTGCGAATATCTCAACAGGTGGATTCACAGCAGTAAATATTATGGGAACATCGGTATGGACAAATACATCTACAGCTTTAAATTTTAGAGGAACTGCCCAAGTAAAAGAAGAAGACTGGATTATAAGTAAAGAACTTGAATTAGGCAGAGTGGATGCTGATAAGGGGGTGTCTATTAAAACATTGACTCAAAATATGGATGATTTCAATTATGTTTATACAGAAGCTGGAACTTTTTCAGTTACTATTGAAGTAATCAATTCGCGATATGGAAAGCTGAAATCCCAAATACAACATTTTACGGTAGTTGTGAAATGACAAATAATAATATAAACTGGTGGTAAATAAAAAAATTATGATCAAATCAAAAACAATTGTAGTAATCATAATTCTCATTTCAATTCATGAGTTTATTGGAGCGAAGACTTTTTATATTTCAAATTCAGGTAATGATAATAATCCTGGAATTACTAAAAGTGAACCTTTTAAAACGATATCAAAAGGCTCAGAAATGGCACAAGCAGGCGATACTATATATGTGTTGGAAGGTGTGTATCGTGAACGGGTAGCGCCTCCCCGGGGAGGTGTTGCCAATATGCCTATCGTATATATGGGTGAACCTAATAAAAATGTGGTTATTAAGGGCTCAGATATATGGAATCCAAAGTGGACCAAGCTTGCATCAAAAGTGTATTTTGCAATTCCGGATGATTCAATGTTTAATGACGATTGCTATGCAGATAACAAGAATCCATTTAAGGTAGCCAGTTCAACAACTCCTTACGGCAGACAAGGTAAAGCCGAAGTATATTTTGGTTATACGGGTGACACCACTCTTGTTTATACCATTGGACAAGTTTTCGTTGATGGAATAATGTATATTCAAAAACCGTTTATAAATGAAATGAATTCAATGGAGCAAACTTGGTTTTATGATAGAAAATCCGGAAACCTGTATATTCATTTTGCTGATGATGTGCCTGCAAACCATACTGTCGAAATAAGTACGCGAAGACGAATTTTTGCTCCTCATTTACGCCGGTTAAAATACATTACGGTACAGGGATTTGTGATGGAACACTGCGGAAATCAGTATCCGGCAAATTTTTGGCAAAAGGAACATCCTGAGTGGCAACAAGCAGGTGCTCTGGGGACGCGGTCAGGTCAGTATTGGGTAATTAAAAACAACATGATTCGATTTGCTAATGGAATTGGTATTGACTTTGGTAATGAGGGTAATAGCGGTGTTGACCTTGAAATTGGTTCAAATGGTACGGCATTAAATTCAGGTTATCATATAATTGATTCGAATTACATCTGTGATAATGGTGCTGGAGGAACTGCTGCTTATATCCCAGGTAATATAACATTTACCAACAACGTATTAGAACGCAATGTCAATTTGATGTTTATTGGAAATATGAGGTGGGAATCAGCTGCTATTAAAATGCACTCCCCAAATAATTCGGTTATTTCACATAATCTATTGCGAGACAATTATGGTAAATGGGGAATGTGGTTAGATGGCGGATCTGGAAATAATACCCGGGTAAGCGCGAATATAATAATTGGAAGCAAGCATGGCTTTGATTTGGAAATAGGAAATGCTACTAAAGACAAACTTATCTTCGATAACAATATTCTCATAAATCAGGAAAATGGTATTGCAACCAGAAATTCAGGTGGCATAACTGCACTTCACAATTTGATATTAGGTGCCACATCGATGGGAATTTATGATTTTATTGATAAAACAAGGACAAATTGTACCAGTGACTATCAATATTATTACAATAACGTTTTGATAAATTGCAAAGGGCTTGTAGATGCTTACCCACCTAACATTTATAATGTTGCTCCTTACAACTATACTTCTTCTGACCGCAGATTTGATTATAATTTATACCAAGCAACTACATCTGATAGAAAATTTAAATTGGAAACAGTTGATTCGCTCTATTTCTCAGGATGGCAAACTTATTGGAAAAGTTACAATAGTGGTTCAAACTATGACTTAAATAGTAAAGCAATAAGCACTACCACGTACACGGTAAATACATCTGCTCTTACTTTGGAACTTAATGTCGGAAGTGATTATCTGTCTGCAAAAACTTTTGCATATGGAAAAATGGATACCGATTTTTTGGGAAATAATTTAAAAAACGATGGTACAGCATTGCCGGGTCCGTTTCAAAATCTAATTGCTGGAATAAATAAAATCAGTTTATGGAATGGATTAAAGCCATTGGATATTTATGTGAAACCCTATGATACAGTTTCGACCGATACAAATAACATAAAGAACAATGAAGATTTGAATGTTTTTTTTAGCTCAAAGGATAAAAAAATACATATTGTATTAAAATCAACGATAGACCTATCAGCAGTTAATGTGTCAATATATAATATGTTAGGAAAAAAAGTTTTTCAACAAACTTTTAATAATGTCAGCTCTTTATTTGAAACGGAGATTGATGCTAACATGTTACATTCCGAGTTATATATTGTGCATATTTTTACTACTAACAAATCTATCTCAAAAAAAATAATTGTTAGTAGATAAAATTAAACATCAGCCAATAATACAAATACTTACATCATGCAAAGAATTACCTCCTTTTTCACTTTTCTTTTAGTTACGTTATCAATTTATGGGAATACTTATTATGTTTCAAAATCAGGTAACGACAAAAATAAAGGAACCAAAAAAGCTCCATTTCTGACAATTTCCAAAGGTGCAACTATTGCTCAACCTGGCGATACAGTTTTTGTTTATGAAGGAATATATAGAGAGCGTGTTGTTCCTCAGCGTGGAGGGTTGCCCGGTAAACCAATAGTATATATGGGTGAGCCGAACAAAAACGTTTTTATTAAAGGTTCAGATATATGGAAACCAAAATGGAAAAAAATGACAGCAAATGTGTATTTTGCAGTACCTGATGACAAATTATTTAACGATGATTGCTACAAGGATAATAAAAATCCATTTAAAGTAGAGAGCGCTACAACACCCTATCAAAGAGAGGGGAAGGCTGAAGTTGTAAATTTTGGATATAAAGGCGATACTACCATAGTATACACAATTGGACAGGTTTTCGTGGATGGAAAAATGTATATTCAACGACCACTTTTGAAAGAAATGATTGATAATGAAAAATCATGGTTTTACGACAAATCAAGTGGTAACATATATATTCATTTTGAGAATGATAAGCCAACAACTCAACAAGTAGAGATTAGCACCCGTCGAAGAATATTTGCACCTCATAAACGTCAGTTAGGTTATATTACTGTTCAGGGTTTTATTCTGGAACACTGTGGAAATCAATATCCTGCAAATTTCTGGGAATCAAAACATGCCGAATGGCAACAGGCCGGCGCTTTTGGAACTCGATCAGGCCATCATTGGGTAATTAAGAATAATGTAATTCGGTTTGCCAATGGTATTGGAGTTGATTTTGGTAACGAAGGTGAAAGTTTAACTGACCTTGAGAGAGGAGACAATGGAAGAGCATATGGTGCAGGATTTCACACAATTGACTCAAATTATATAACCGATAATGGAGCGGGAGGCACTGCTGCTTACTACCCGGAACATATTACTTTCACAAACAATGTAATTGAGCGAAATGTCAATTTGCTTTTCCGGGGGAAAAAACGCTGGGAGAGTGCTGGAGTAAAAATGCATGGCCCTAATAACTCATATATTGCACACAACCTTATACGTGACAACTCTGGAGAATGGGGAATGTGGTTAGATCAGGGAGCTGGTAAAAATACGCAAGTTCATGCAAATCTGATTATTGGAAGCGATACTGGTTTTGATTTGGAAATTGGATCTGCTTTTCCCGATAAGTTGATTCTTGATAATAATATTTTTATCAATAATAAAGATGCAATCGGAAGTAGAGAATCAGGAGGTATTTCAGCTATAAATAATTTGATTATTGGAGCTGAAAAAGGATTTTCAAATTCTATTAATAAAGATAGGGCAGGAGATTGGTCAAGTAGTAATCAATATTATTTCAACAACGTGTTATTAAAATGTGGGCTTTTGGCAACTGTGTGTCAACCGGACTTTTATCGTTCTTCCGATCGTCGATTTGATTATAACCTATATAATGCTACTGAGTCTGATAAGTTGTTTAAAATCAAATATGCATCTACGGAGCCAATTAATTTTAAAACATGGAAAGACCGGTGGAGAGTGTTTAATAATGACACCTTTTCGGATCAAAATAGTAGTTTGATTACGGATTTAAATTATGAACTAAATACCGATGCTCTGATTCTCAAATTAACTATACCCGACGAATATCTCATGGCCAAGTCATTGCCATACCAAAAAGTAGATACCGATTTTTTTGGTCAGAGTCTACCTAAAGATGGTTCAGCTTTGCCAGGACCTTTTCAAAGATTAACGAAAGGAGAGAATGTTATAAATATTTGGAATGGAATGAAACCATTAGCAATATATGAATTGCCATTTAAATGAATATTCTGTTTTTAATGCTCAAATTCCATGTCGAAAAATACAGTGGGATTGAAACTAAATTATCATATCAATATTAAGCGATGAATAAATTTTTTCCAATTTTGTGTTCTTTTCTACTGTTTTTAATTTTTCAAGTAAACGCACAAGATAAAGGTCATGTATATCTAAATATTTGTAAAACAATAGATGAACGAGTAGAAGATGCTCTTTCATTAATGACTTTAGAAGAAAAAGTTGCTCTATGCCACGCACAATCAAAGTTTAGCTCAGCTGGTGTTCCAAGATTGGGAATTCCTGAATTATGGATGAGTGATGGCCCTCATGGACTGCGTGAAGAGGGTTTATGGGATTCTTGGAGCAATGCTGGTTGGACTTCTGATTCATGTACTGCTTTCCCGGCGCTGACTTGCCTTGCAGCAACCTTTAACCCCACACTTTCATACAATTATGGAATTGCCATTGGTGAAGAAGCCCGTTATCGAAAAAAAGATATTCTTTTAGGACCTGGTGTCAATATCTATCGTACTCCAATGAATGGGCGTAACTTTGAGTACATGGGTGAAGACCCATTTCTCGCAGCAAAAATGGCTGTGCCTTATATTCAGGGAGTTCAGCAAAATGGCGTGGCAGCATGTGTAAAGCATTATGCCCTAAATAATCAAGAGAAATGGAGAATGCATATTAATGTAAATGTAAGTGACCGAGCTTTACATGAGATATATTTACCGGCCTTCAAAGCCGCAGTTGAAGAGGGTAAAGTTTGGTCAATTATGGGATCGTTCAGCCAACTTCGGGGACAGTATTGCTGTCATAACGATTTGCTGTTGAATAAAATTCTTAAGAACGACTGGCAATTTGATGGTGTGGTAATTTCGGATTGGAGCGGTACACATAATACTCGTGAAGCTGCACTCAATGGTTTGGATATTGAAATGGGAAGTCATACCAATGCTTTAAATTCAGGAGTATCAAACGCTTACAAAGACTATTTTTTAGCAACCCCGTTTTATAATTTATTGAAGAATGGAGAAATTTCTGCTTCAGTACTCGACGACAAGGTACGTAGAATTCTCAGATTGATTTTCAGAACCAATATGAATCCAAGTCGTCCGTTTGGTCGATTTGTATGCCCTGATCATAGCGAAACGGCTCTTAAAGTTGCTGAAGAAGGAATTGTACTGCTTAAAAACAGTAAACAGTTTTTCCCTATTCCGGCGAATGGGAATAAAAAGATTGCAATTATAGGTGAAAATGCAACTCATAGTATGTCTATTGGTGGTGGGTCATCTATGTTGAAAGTAAAATATGAAGTATCACCATTGCAGGGTTTAATTGCAAAATATGGAAAAAATCAAATTTCATATAGCCTCGGATATGTTTCATCGCCAGCATCATCTGAAAATGTTGTAAATCCGGATTCATTATTTAATGCAGCTATTGAAACTGCCCGAACTGCTGATATAGTTTTATTTATTGGTGGATTGAATAAAAATACTTTTCAAGATTGTGAAGGCGAAGATCGTCAATCATACAATCTTCCATACGGACAGGATAAATTGATTGAAGCGATATCGAATGTAAATAAAAATATGGCGGTACTGTTGATAAGCGGTAATGCAGTGGCAATGCCCTGGGTAAATAAAGTGGCAGCTATTGTTCAATGTTGGTATTTGGGTTCGGAGGCAGGAAATGCGATTGCTAATGTACTTTCTGGCGATGTAAATCCATCCGGGAAACTGCCTTTTTCTTTCTCTAAAAAGCTGGAAGATAATGGCGCTAATTCGTTTGGGAAAGAGTCTTATCCCGGTGATAGTATCAGTGTACATTATAAGGAAGATATTCTGGTAGGATATCGTTGGTTCGATGCAAAAAAAATAGTTCCACAATTTGCATTCGGCTACGGTTTGTCTTACACAACTTTTGAATATGGTAAAATAATTTCCAACAAAGAAAAATATGGTCAAGACGAAATAATTACACTCTCTTTTCCTCTTAAAAATTCAGGAAAAGTTGATGGAGCTGAAGTTGCTCAAGTGTATGCAACTCAACTGAATGCCTCTGTATTACGTCCTCCTAAAGAATTGAAGGCCTTCAAAAAGGTTTTTCTAAGGGCGGGTGAAACACAAACTATGATAATGCAAATAAAGGTGAAAGATTTGGCATTTTACAACGAACAAACACAATCATGGACAGTAGAACCTGGAGAATTTGTTTTGAGCAATGCTTCTGCTGCTAATGAGATTAAAAGTAGTGTGAATATAGTTGTGCTAAAGTAAGTCCGTTTAAAAATCACTCATATTTGAAATAAAAAATTCACTTTGTTTGCAGTAAAAATTTAGCATATATATGGCGATTGTACCTGTAATCTCAATAAAAACGATAAAGTCAAACCAACACGGATTTAATAACAAGTCCATTATATGGTTTAACAAATAAAATATGTATTATGAAAACAAAAGTAACTTTATTTCTAATTATTTCCTTATTATCATTGAATTTGTACTCAACGAATTATGTAGTTACAACGGGTACTGATAACTCAACCACTCCGCCTAGTGGCTCACTTCGGGAGGCAATCACTTTAGCAAATGCAGATATAAATATACCACACACAATAACATTTAGTGGTGTCTCAACTGTCACTCTCGTAACGGCTGCTTTGCCGGTTATCAGTAAATCGTTATCAATAGATGGTGGCACAGATCATGTAACCATTTATGGGTATGTAAATTCTTCGAACAGCTTACTAATAAGTGCGAGCGCAGAAGTGTCATTAAGTAATCTCACGTTTAATGGTACAATAGTAAGTAATAGTGGAACACTAACAGCCAGCAATTGCACTTTTACCGGAGGGACAGCCGGTATTTTAAAGTCATCAAAATCACTTAGCTGCAATAATTGTACTTTTACGGGTAACACATCAACAAGTTTCGGATCTGCCATATATGGAAATGCTGCTGCTTCCATTATCAGCTTGAACAATTGTATTATCTATAACAATACGTCTACGGGGGGGCCGGCAATTTTTAGTTATGGCAATGATGCCTCCGGTTCGCTGACAATAACAAATTGTCGCATTTATTCAAATACAAATTCAAATACAGGAACCAGTTATGGTGGTGGCATAGGAACTGCTTCAGCCAATACCACCATTATAAATTCGGAAATATCAGGCAATACAGCTAATCGTGGTGGTGGTATTGCCTTATTGGTAGGAGGCGCTAACGCAAAAAGTAAATTAACGATGACGGGTTGCACCGTAAGTGGGAATAGTTTAGGACAATATGTAGCCTCGGCACGCGGTGGAGGAATTTATATTCAGGGAACTTCGGCCAATTATACCGACAATTGTGTATTTACCAATTGTACCATATCTGGCAATTCCACTCCCGTAATTGGCGGAACAACCACCACGAGCCTTGGTGGAGGAGTTGAAATAGGCGGAGGCGCAAATACGTCATGGATACCAACAATCACATTTGACAACTGCACTATTACCGGTAACACAGTGAAAGGAAATACTGCTGGAAATACATTTTCAGGTGGTGGGGTTGAGCGTTCAATGGGAACTGTCTATTTTAATTATTGCATTATTGCAGGCAACAACTCGAATAATACCACTACCAATGACCGAAATGTGAGTCCTTATTCCACGCTTTGGGCATATTCCACTACAGGTAGAAATATGTATGAAGGAGCTGTATCGTGGAATGGATCCACATCAACCGGAAATGTGATACTGACAGCTGATATTTCAACGATTATCAATACAACTCTAGCAGATAATGGTGGAACAACAGCGCTTCCAAACGGAGGCTTTGTAAAAACTCATGCATTGGTTGAGGGATGTTCAGCTATAAACCCAACCTCTGCTGCTTCAGGTCTGCAAACAACCGACCAAAGAGGGTTTAATCGTGATGCGACTCCTGATATGGGTGCATATGAATTTGGCGGAACTGTTACTAAATTAGATGACCCGAAAAACCAAAAACAAATCCTTATAACAAATCACGGAATTACGTCACTTTCTGATGGTACTCTCGAAGTGATTACATTGAGTGGTACTCTTTTGAAAACCATGCATGTTATGAGCAATCAAACAGTTGAGATTCCATCGGGATTATATATTATAAGATTTACAACCCAAAATTCTATGTTCACTCAAAAAGTGTTGTTTTAGTTGACTTTTACTTTCCTGTTTTAAGGCTGATCTTGAAACAGGAAAGTATTATCCTCTAAATTATTAATCGCAATATTTCAATTCAATTTTAAAATGAAGTACAAATCAATTTTAGTACTGATATTTATCAGTATAAGCATCTGCTGTGTATATTCTCAAAATGAACAAGTCTATTTTAAGACTGGAGACAGAGTGTGTTTTGTAGGTAATAGTATAACTATGGGGGGCGATTTTCATCATAATATAGCATTGGCTTATGCATTGGGATATCCTGAATTACAAATTCGTTTTTTTAATTGTGGAATATCGGGCGATGTTACCAAGGGGATATTAAAGCGATTGGAAAGCGATATTTTAGTAAAAAAACCAACATGTTGTGTTTTAATGGCAGGCATGAATGATGTAAAAAGAGACTTATATTCCAACAAGGCCTCAACAAGTGTTGGTAATATTCAAGAAGCACGCAATCGGGTGCTTGAAGAATACTACCTGAATCTTGAAGAAATTATCAAAAGACTTATTGGTTTAAATATCAGGGTTTTGCTTCAAACTCCAACTATTTTTGACCAAACTGCAAAATTATCAGGGGATAATTACTTCGGTGTAAATGATGCTTTGGGTGAATGTTCTAACCATGTTAAGCTATTGGCGCGTAAGTATGATTTACCTGTAATTGATTATTACTCCATACTCTTGAAATTAAACAATCAGGTTCAGGTTAAAGATTCTGCAGCAACTATAATCGGATCAGACAGAGTTCATCCCGGATCATACGGGCACTTTGTAATGGCATATCAATTCTTAAAATCAGGCAACTTCAATTCTATAGTTTCTGAAATTGAGATTAATACGCATTCGCCTAAAACTACTAAAACAGCTAATTGCGATTTAATTGATTTGAGTTTGAAAAACAAAAAAAATATAATTTTCTCATACAAGGAAAAATCTCTTCCTTTTCCCCGATTATCGGTAGGATTTAAACCCGACTCGCTGGTTTCTTTCACGAATGATTTTAATATGCAAATTGTGAAAGTGAAGGGGCTTGCAAAAGGGAAGTATAAATTTTTGATAGATGAAATACCAATCGGAATTTATACAAGCGAGGAATATAGCAAAGGAATAAACCTGGCAAATATAGAACTTACTCCGCAAAATATACAAGCAAAAAAGGTATTGGCTGCATACCGTAAATGCTGGGAGCAGGAGAGCATTCTTAGAACATTAAAATATGTGGAATACAGCCATTTGAAAGATTTTAAAAACAAAGAGAATGTAGATTCAGTGAAAAATCATTTTACTGTTATTATGACTGGGTTTGAGAAGAATCCTCAACCATATTCAGGTTTTTTTAAAAAGTCATTCGATAGTTATTTGTTGAATAAACCAAATGAAAAAGATATTGAAAATAAGTTTGATGCTTTTTTCGAGGAAATATACAAGATTAATAAACCTGTTATACATCAGGTTGTAATTCGGCGCGAGTAGGCAACTTCAGGTGATTATAGGCAGATTTATACAATAGTTTGATTAAAATAAATATAAATGAGAATGAATAGAATAAATGCAGGGTTTTTAACTACTGTGATCGCTTTATTAATGGCGACTAATATTTTTTGCCAACAAATGAATGTACCCAATAACGAACAAAAAATGCAGTGGTGGAAGGAAGCCAAATTTGGCATGTTTATTCATTGGGGATTATATGCATTGCCTGCCGGAAAATGGGGTGACAAAACCACGTTCGGAGAATGGATAATGTATCAAAACAAAATACCAAGATCTACCTATTCCAAACTGGCAAATCAGTTTAATCCTCAACAATTTAATGCAGAAGAATATGTAAAACTTGCAAAATCGGCAGGTCAAAAATACTTGGTTTTCACTACAAAACACCACGATGGTTTTGCCATGTTCAAATCGCAGGCATCAAACTATAATATTGTGGATGCCACACCATTCAAAAGAGATGTTGTTAAAGAAATTGCAGATGCATGTCGTAAATATGATATGAAATTTGGAGTTTATTATTCGCAAGCGCAAGATTGGTATCATCCAGGCGGTGCAATTTGGAATAACACAGAATGGGATAGCACTCACATTGGGAATATGGACAAATATATCGATGAAATTGTGATTCCACAAGTGAAAGAAATCTTATCAAACTACGGCGATGTAGCTGTTTTATGGTGGGATACGCCTATAGGAATGACTAAAAATATGAGTCAGAAGTTAGCTGATTTATTAAAGTCATATCCTAATGTAATTTACAACAATAGATTAGGCGCCGGAATGGGTGGTGATTTAGAAACTCCCGAACAGTTTATCCCTGCAACTGGATTTCCTGGGAAAAACTGGGAAGTTTGCATGACAATGAATGATAATTGGGGCTATAACGCTTGGGATGAAAAATGGAAAAGTTCGGGCGAATTAATTAAGAAGTTAATTGACGTAACGAGCAAAGGTGGCAACTTTCTACTTAATGTAGGACCGAATTCTGACGGAGTTATCCCTGAAATATGTCAGCAAAATCTTCATGAGATTGGGCAATGGCTTAAAATAAATGGGGAAGCCATTTACAATACACAGGCATCTCCGTTTCCCTATTTATCGTGGGGGAGAGCTACGCGTAACGGTCAGAAGTTATATCTACATATTTTTGATTGGCCTGAAAACGGTAAACTTGTCTTACCTTTAAAAAACAAAATAAAACGAGCTGTTTTTCTGGCTAACAACAAAGTGAATATAAAAATTACAAAGAAAAACGATGTTAGCATTCTCAATTTACCAGTGTTCTCTCCTGATAAAAATGTATCAGTTATAGAAGTTGAATTTGAAGGTTTAACTCCTGAAGTGTTAGAAGCGCCATCGATTAATAAAACCATTATTGCATCATCCTGCGATTCAGCTTCATCTACCAAAGCATTGACTGACAATAATAACAAAACTAAATGGTTTGCCAGTAAGGGAGATAATAAAGCCAGCCTTGAAATAGATTTAGAAAAAACATATCAAATACAAGCTCTTGGCTTAATTGAAATATCCTCGGCTGATGGACTTTTGAATAAATCAGTTCAAAACTTTGAATTACAATATCTTGATGGAAATGTATGGAAAAAAATAATTAATGGAAGAATAAATGGTTCAGGTGTAATACAAGAATTTGATGTTGTGAAGGCACAAAGGTTTAAACTTATATTTAACAATGAGGTAGATGTTCCCAATTTGGCTGAATGGACTCTGTATAGGGCAAACTAATTATTCTGGAAAAGTAATTGTAAAATCTGTATTGTTAAGCAACTCATTTATAGTATTGTATATGATGAAAACATCAATTGTTCTTATTGTTTTTATTGCAAGTATTTGTGGTGAAAGTATAATTGCTCAAGAAAATTCTAATAGCCTCATCGACCGGAAGAACAAATCTAAGAACGAAATATTTTACAATTTAGGGCAAGCAGTCAGAAATGGTGGTTTCAGTATGAAAGGCTATTGGATTTGGGATAATTCGGTTATTAAGGGCGATGATAATAAGTATCATCTCTTTTGTTCTCGTTGGCCTGATTCAATTCCATTTCATCCGGGCTGGATGGTTGCATCGGAAATTGTACATGCGGTTTCTAATGTACCACAAGGGCCATATCATTTTAGCGATGTAGTTTTTAAAGCAAGAGGAGCTCAGTATTGGGATGGTAGCATGACTCATAATCCGTCAATCCAAAAGTACAAAGGCAAATATTACTTATTTTATATAGGCTCTAATCATCCTTTTTCTGAACCGGCAAGCAGTCAGCTTACTTTGAGTAGCCAGTGGTGTATTGTGTCTCGATCAAATAAACGCATTGGATTAGCTGTTTCGGATAGTCCATACGGACCATGGATACGGTTTGATAAACCAATTTTAGAAACCAAACCCAATACATTTTACAGCTACTTAACTTCTAATCCTACGCCCTTAATTCAGGAAGATGGTTCAGTTCTTCTAATTTTTAAGGGTCGTGGACACAATACGGATAATTCATTTACAAAAATGGCATTAGGCATAGCCTACGCAAAAACTGTTGAAGGTCCCTATACCGTTTTAAATAATGAACAACCGATATTTAATGCTGAAAATCAGGGAGAAGCGGAAGATCCATTTCTATGGCAAGATGAAAGAGGCTATCATCTGATATTCAAAGATCAACTAAGTAAATATACGGGAGAAAAGGGTGGTGGAGTCCTTGCTCATTCAAAGGATGCTATTCACTGGTCAATTGACAATTCTCCAAAAGCCTATTCTCGAACCGTAGAATGGGATGACGGTATTATATGTACACAAGGTCAAATGGAGCGGCCATTTATCTTATTCGAAAACAAGAAACCGGTTTATCTCTTTTTTGCTACTATGGATGGACCCGGAGGATTCGAAAATTCCTCAAAATCGTGGAGTATGGTTATTCCCTTCAAAAAAACGAAATAGAATTAATGAAGCAATTTTTTATAAAATATCGATTTTATACTACAATTCTGTTCTTTTTATTCATTTCAGAAATCTTGCCTTCGCAACAAAAATCAATCTATCATCGGAGTTGGACTGACTTGAATAAAAATGGGGAAAAGGATGTTTACGAAGATCCCGGTCAGTCTACGGATAAACGGGTAAAAGACCTGTTGAGTCAAATGACAGTAGAAGAAAAAACCTGTCAGTTAGCCACATTGTATGGATATGGTCGAGTGTTAAAAGATTCACTACCAACGGCTGCTTGGAAAAATGAAATATGGAAAGACGGTATAGCTAATATTGACGAACATCTCAATGGTGTAGGTAAAGGATTTGAAACAGTTTATAATTTGATTTATCCATTTAGCAATCATGCGGAAGCGATAAACATAATTCAACATTGGTTTATTGAAAATACCAGATTAGGAATCCCTGTAGATTTTAGCAATGAAGGCATTCATGGACTTAACCACACGAAAGCAACACCCTTACCAGCTCCTATTGCGATAGGTTCTACCTGGAATAAAAATTTAGTCCGCCAGGCAGGGGAAATAGCCGGTCGTGAAGCCAAAGCTTTGGGATATTCTAATGTATATGCTCCCATTTTAGATATTGCTCGTGATCAACGTTGGGGAAGAACCTTGGAATGTTACGGAGAAGATCCGTATTTAGTTGCCATGTTGGGCACTCAAATGGTAAAAGGGATACAAAATCAGGGAGTTGGTGCAACCGTTAAGCATTTTGCTGTTTATAGTATTCCTAAGGGTGGACGTGATGGAAATTGTCGTACCGACCCACATGTAGCACCAAGAGAGTTGCATCAATTGCATTTGTATCCTTTTAAAAAAGTAATTAAGGAAGCTCATCCAATGGGAGTTATGAGCAGCTACAACGATTGGGACGGAGTTCCGGTGTCTGCGAGTTATTATTTTCTGACAGAATTATTGCGTCAACAATATGGATTTGATGGTTATGTGGTAAGCGACAGTGAGGCTGTTGAGTTTGTTTACAGTAAGCATCACGTTGCCGACAGTTACGATGATGCCGTTCGTCAGGTGCTGGAGGCCGGATTAAACGTTCGTACCCATTTTACACCACCTGCTGATTTTATTTTTGCTATTCGCAGGTTGATTGACGAAGGTAAAATTTCAATGCAAGTTATTGACAAAAGGGTATCAGAGGTATTGAGTGTGAAATTTCGGTTAGGACTCTTTGATAAACCTTATGTAGAAACCCCGAAAATTGCCGACAGCATTGTTGGAGCGGATAAAAATCAGGATTTTGTAATGGAAATGCAACGGCAATCGTTGGTGTTGCTGAAAAATGAAAAGAACTTGTTACCACTGGATAGAACCAAGATAAAACGCATTCTGGTTACCGGTCCTCTTGCGGATGAAGATAATTTTATGACCAGCCGATATGGTCCCAATGGATTAAAAGCAGTAAGCATTTTAAATGGAATTCGAAACTATCTGGGTGACGCTGTGGAAGTTAAATATGCAAAAGGTTGTGATGTAGTGGATGCAACCTGGCCTGAAAGCGAACTGATTGCAACGCCATGGACAGAACAGGAACTAAACGACAAAAATAATGCGGTTAAGCTTGCGAATGAAAGTGATGTAATCGTTGCTGTGCTCGGTGAAGATGATTTACGGACTGGCGAAAGTCGCTCGCGTACATCACTTGATTTCCCCGGTCGTCAGCAACAATTATTAGAGGCTCTGTATGCTACAGGTAAACCGATTGTTTTGATTCTGATTAATGGGCAACCTTTAACTATTAATTGGGCAAACAAATATATTCCGTCAATTTTAGAAGCTTGGTTTCCACATTATCAAGGCGGAAAAGTAATTGCTGAAACGATTTTTGGCGACTATAATCCCGGAGGGAAATTAACGGTTACATTTCCAAAAAGTGTTGGACAAATAGAATTAAATTTCCCATTCAAACCAGACTCACATGCTGATCAGCCCCAAAATGGACCCAACGGAACGGGCAAAACACGCGTTGTTGGCGCTTTGTATCCATTCGGCTACGGACTGAGTTATACCACATTCGAGTATAAAAATTTACAAATAAGCCCACTAAAACAGGATATTCAAGGAGAAGTAAATGTATCGGTTGACATTACAAATACGGGAAGCAGAACAGGAGACGAGATTGTTCAACTTTATATACGAGATAGGATTAGCAGCGTGATAACTTACGATTCACAATTACGTGGATTTGAACGAATAACACTTTATCCTGGTCAAACTCAAACAGTCAGCTTTAAGCTTACTCATGAAGATTTTGAACTTTTAGATAGAGATATGAAAGCAATAGTTGAACCCGGTACTTTTGATATAATGCTTGGAAGTGATTCGGAAAATATAAGATTAAGCAAATCAATTGAACTAATTAGCCAGAAGTAACTTTTTATAAATTAATATTTTTATGAATTCACTCAAAATTCGATTATCAGTATTTCTCTTTACTGCGATAACTTTGTTTTCTACCAAAGCCCAATTAGCAAATCCCTACTATTCCGATAATGATAACGTAGCATTTGTTGGTAATAGCATAACACGTAATGGTGAATTTTATGCTATAATTTCGCTCTTTCAGGCCACTCGTTTTCCACATCAAAAAATAAAAATGAATAATTATGGATGTGGTGGGAATCAAGTCATTGACGTTATGAAACGGGTTAATGGAGACATAATGGAGTTTAGTCCTAATTGTATTTCAATCATGTTAGGGCTGAACGATGTTAACCGAACTCTTTATACCGCCTCTTTAATGGTAAATGGAGCATACCCAGCCAGTACGCTTACGAGTCAGCAATATGCAAAAGATACTTATTATAGCAGAATGAAGAGTCTTATCACCACTTTCAAAGACAAAGGGGTAAAAGTGCTTTTACAATCGCCCACTATGTTTGACGAGAAACTCACCTCTTCATCATCTTTGGACTTATGCAATAAGCCGTTAGGTATTTTCCGCGATTCGGTAGAAAGATGGTCAAAACAGTTTGGATTGCAATTTGTCGATTATTACAACATTATGAATCGGATAGATTCTCTTGAAAAAGTGAAAGATCCAACGTTTACAATTGTATCTTCAGATCGTATTCATCCGGGAACTTTAGGACATTTTGTAATGGCATACGCCTATCTGAAAGCGCTGGAAATGCCTGCTATGGTATCGGATGTGGCGATAGATGCGGCAGACAATAGTATTTCGAAGCAGAATAATGCCGATGTAAGTGTTGTTAATCTTAATCCTGAAACAGGTGGTACTTTTAAAGTATTGGCAAAAGCGCTACCCATGCCTACAATTGTTGGAGCTGAAAAAGCATATACATGGGAGCATTTTGATTTTTATAATGAATTAAACCGTGAAATGCTAACTGTCAGTGGTTTAATTCCTGGGAAAGTTTATTCACTTACAATTTCAACAAAATTTATTGGTAATTTCACTGGTTCTGAGTTCGCTGCAGGGATTAATTTGGCAAAATATGCTACGCCACAGAAATCTCAGTCGCAGGGAATCAGCAATTTGCTTTATGCAAAAAGAGAACTCGAAGCCAAACGCAGAAATATGCGATCATGCGAATTTACTGTACTCTCCGAACAGCAGTTTGCAACTTATACTACTGAACAAAAGATACATAAAGTGGATAGCGCTTATGCTGTAAATCCAGCCTCACTATTCTATTTTGGTACATATGATACGGATCGTCCTAATGAAGCTAATATCATAAGTCAGATTCAGTCATTAGAAGAACAAATTATCCCTTTTCAGCAATTGAAGGAATACACCTACACTATTGGAGAAGAGGTAGCAGTGGTTCCAAGTACAATGATTGAAGATTTTGAGGCTTATTCAACTACCAGATGGGTAACAAATCCCACAGTTGGTCCTTGTGTTAGAGAATTTGTTCCAAATCCGCTTGTTGATCAAACCAATAGTAGTGACAATGTACTTAAAATTACCAAAACCGGAAGTGCTTCGGCGGCTTCGTGGAACAATGTGAATTCAAATTTTTATAAGCCAGTCTTAAATAAACAAAATAGTGTTATTGAAATGAAAGTACTGTTTCGTGCAGCCGAAAACACACCTACAAGTAGTGTAATTCAATTCAGAGGAGGAGCTTCTTCTGGTGCAAGTATATTCTCTCAAAATTTGAAAGTAATGGATACATGGCAGACCCTTAGTTTCGATTTTGCTACCATAAGTGCTTTTTCCACAAAATTCAACCTCAATAAGGACAGTGTTATTACGTATATAGGGTTTTTCCCCAGAACCGATACGGATCAGAATAGCTCCGTGATTATGTATATTGATGACATAAAAGTTTTATCAAAATCAGTAGGTACATCTGTTGCGGAAAATAACTCAATTTCTCCAGTTGTAGTGTATTACAATCATAATAATCAGGAGATTAATATAGTGAACTCAACTTCTGAACTTGTAAGCGTTTGTGTCACAAACCTTAGTGGAATTGTATGTAAAAAAGAAACAATAAGAAATGATAATAATATTCTAAACGTATCTGATTTACAAAAAGGAATCTATATTTTCTCTGCCACATCAAATTCGGGATTACGATATAGAATGAAGTTTCTTAAACAATAATATTATCCAATTTCTAAACAAGCAAATAATTTTTACTCAACAAATAATCAACAACAAACAGTATTTAAATTTAAAAAGAAAAAAGTATGAAAACAATTAAATTTTTAGTAGCAGTATCTATTTTGTCAATGGTAAGTGTTTTTTCAATTAATGCTCAGAAACAAGAAAAAATTGAAGTACCCAGATGGTGTGTAGATAAGGCAACTGAATACCTGAAATTATTCATGGCTGATGTTAAAATTACTCCACAGGATTCAAGTATAATATCAGAAGAATACGCACTTCGTTTTGCTAAAACTTCAAAAATGTGTAAAGAAGCCACTACGGAAGAAGAAAAAGTGCAAATTTCTAATGATTGTTATTACGACTACAATGCTAATCTTAAAAAAAGATTGTCGCCTGAATTGTATAAAAAATTTGTAAAATGGCAGATTGATCGTAATGCAAAAAAATAAAAAATCACAATCGGTTTTTCCGACCATTTGAGCCAGAGAAACCATACTTAAATTGCCTACTAAACATAGAAATATCTTTTATTCATTTAATCAATAAAGAATATATGATAAATAATAAAATTATTCGCAGGTGCTTAATATTGTTTTTATTACTATTTGGAATTACTTCAGTTCATTTATTTGCAGCAGTTCCTGACACACTAAGACTCTTGGTGATAGGGAACAGCTTTTCAGATAATGCTACACAATATCTTTCTAAATTTGCTCAGGAACGCCGACATCATCTTATTATTGGCAGAGCTGAGTTGGGAGGTTGTTCACTTAAACGGCATTGGGGGCTTGTGGAATTAGCTGAAAAAAATCCGAATGATCCTAAAGCAAAGCCATATAATAATAAATCATTGAAAATGATTCTAACAGAAGAAAAATGGGATGTGGTTACTCTACAGCAAAATTCCATGAATTCCGGTTATGTAGAAAGCTATATTCCCTATGCTTTTGAACTATATCAATTTATAAAAACATTGCAGCCTGAAGCTAGAGTTGTATTGCATCAGACATGGTCATACCGTTCAGATTCAAAAGATTTTTCACTTATTACTGAAAATGACTCTGCAAAAACTCATAATGAGATGTGGGAAAAGTCAAGGGAAGCATATCATCATGTTGCTCGTATGTTGAATGTGAAAATTATACCCGTGGGAGATGCATTTCATAAAGTAAGTGTAGACAAAAAGTGGGCATATAAAGTTGATGAAAAGTATGAATTTTCAACTTCAAAGTATCCTCAATTACCAGATCAAACACATTCATTGCACAGAGGTTATTATTGGGATAAAAACGAAAAACTTATTTTTGATTCACATCATGCTAATGAAGCTGGATGTTATCTCGGTGGTTTAGTTTGGTTTTCTTTTTTGTTTGACGAGTCGCCAACAAAAATCAAATTTGTTCCAGACGAGATTCCGGTTACATTTGCCAGATATCTCAAACAAGTCGCAAAATCAGTTATGAAAGTTGAGAACCAACAACAACTCATACACTGATAAAGTCGTGTTGTAATGTAGTTTACATATTATCTTTTAAATATGTTTGCTAATTGACAATACAACCCAATTTCCCGAATCTATTGGGTAAAATAAAGTAAATTTAATGTTATGAAAACAAAAGTAACTTTATTTCTAATTATGTCTTTATTTTCGTTGAGTCTGTATTCAACGAATTATGTGGTTACAACGGGAGCAGATAACTCGACCACTCCGCCCAGCGGGTCTTTAAGGGAGGCAATCACTTTAGCAAATGCGAGTACTGCAACTCCGCATACCATCACCTTTAGTGGTGTTACGTCTGTCAATCTTGTAACGGCAGCTTTGCCAATTATCAGTAAATCATTAACAATAGATGGTGGCGGTTTGGTAACAATTAATGGGTATATAAACTCAGCTAACAGTATAGTTATTGCAAATATATCGGTCACTTTTAGTAATCTCATATTTAATGGTGCAATTGTGAGTAATAGTGGCACTCTAACAGCTAATAATTGTACATTTACTGGTGGCACAGCAGGAATTTTAAAATCGGCAAAAACGCTCACTTGTAATAGTTGTACTTTTAACGGTAATAGTTCAACCGGAGTTGGTTCTGCCATATATGGAAATTCTGTACCTTCGAGTATTAGTTTAAATGATTGCATAATAAGCAACAATACGTCAACCGGAGGAGCCGCAATTTACATGACGGGAAATGATGCTTCAACTACCTTAAACATTACAAATTGCCGAATTTTTTCGAATACAAATTCCAATACATCAGGAACGAGTTATGGTGGTGGCATAGGCAGTGCAGCCAATACCACCATAATAAATTCGGAAATATCAGGCAATACAGCTAATCGTGGTGGTGGTATTGCCTTATTGGTAGGAGGCGCTACCGCAAAAAGTAAATTAACGATGACGGGCTGCACCGTAAGTGGGAATAGTTTAGGACAATATGTAGCCTCTGCACGGGGTGGAGGAATTTATATTCAAGGAACTTCGGCCAATTATACCGACAATTGTGTATTTACCAATTGTACCATATCTGGAAATTCCACTCCCGTAATTGGCGGAACAACCACCACGAGCCTTGGTGGAGGAGTTGAAATAGGCGGAGGCGCAAATACGTCATGGACACCAACAATTACATTTGACAACTGTACTATTACCGGTAACACAGTGAAAGGAAATACTGCTGGAAATACATTTTCAGGTGGTGGGGTTGAGCGTTCAATGGGAACTGTCTATTTTAATTATTGCATTATTGCAGGTAACAACTCGAATAATACCACTACCAATGACCGAAATGTGAGTCCTTATTCCACGCTTTGGGCATATTCCACTACAGGTAGAAATATGTATGAAGGAGCCGTATCGTGGAATGGATCCACATCAACCGGAAATGTGATACTAACAGCTGATATTTCAACGATTATCAATACAACTCTAACCGATAATGGTGGAACAACAGCACTTCCAAACGGAAGTTTTGTAAAAACTCATGCGTTAATTGATGGATGTTCGGCAATAAACCCAACTTCAGCTGCTTCAGGTCTACAAACTACTGACCAAAGAGGAATTGTCCGTTCAACGCCTGATATAGGAGCGTACGAATATGTAATTTATCGTTCAAAAGCGAGTGGAAATTGGGCAAGCACCGGTTCGTGGCAATCTGGCGATAACTCTACATGGTCGGACGTGACAGTATTACCTATGACTAATGTTGCTGGATCTGTAACAATTCAAAACAGTCACGAAATTACTGCTAATACTAATGCCACTTCACGTTCTATTACTATTAATTCTGGTGGAAAACTTACACTTAATTCGGGTTCAACATTAAGCGTTACCGGAGATTTCAGCATAAATAGCGATGTAACAAACGGAACAGGAACTTTTGTTGACCAAAACGAAAATGGTGGATTGACTGTAAGCGGTACAACTAATGTTCAGCAATACCTTACAAGTTCTGGTACAGGGACTGCGGGGAGGAACTGGTATATTTCCAGCCCGTTAACTGCCGCCACAAGTAGCACAATAACCAGTGCTACCGGCAATGGATTAGTGTATTATAATGTGAACAATGCAAGTTGGGATAATTCAGGAACAACAATGGAAGTCATGAAAGGATATATAGCCAAATCACCCGCTCAAAATACGACAATAAGCTTTACAGGGGGTAATCTAAACACTGGTTCACAGCCTGTAAGCAATTTGCCTGTGGGTTTTAACTTGGTTGGTAATCCGTACCCTTCGTATGTAAACTGGACTGAGGCTACCAAATCTAATATCGCAAATTCAATCTGGTATCGTAGTAAAAAGAGCGGAAGCTATAATTTCCATACTTACAATGTAACAGGTGGAGTAGGTGTAAACGATGGTACAGATATTATTCCACCCATGCAGAGTTTCTGGATTAAAGCCACTAATTCGACCAATTCACTGACATTTAATAATGCAATGCGTTCACATCAAGACCAATCAATAGAAACAAACCGTTTAAAAGTACCAAAAGCAAGTACACAAAAACTGTTACGTTTACAGGTTAGTAACGGGACAAATAAAGATGAAACAGTGCTGTACTTTAATTCAAATGCTCAAAATTCAATTGACGAATTTGATTCTCAAAAGATGTTCAACAACGTAACTGACATACCTGAAATTTATACCCTGATAGGAAACGAAAAATTGGTTGTTAATGGAATGAACGATGTGCAATACGATACCGAAATTCCACTCGGGTTCAGTACATTGCAAGCCAGTGATTTTAGTATTAAAGTTTCCGAATTCAATAATTTTGATAGTAATACCAGCATTATCCTAAAAGATAATGATCAGCAAACCGAACAGGACTTAACCGTTGGAACAGCATATAATTTCGAATCGGGAGTCACAAACACCTCTAATCGTTTCAGATTGATTTTTAAAACAAAAGGTACAACTACAGGAATAGATAGTAATTCAAAAAAACTAAGTGCACAAGTATTTGTAAATACGCAAAATCAGATAACCATAATTGCTCCTGAAAAATGCAATTATGCAGTTTTCAACGCAATAGGACAGAGACAGGTTGACGGCATACTTAAATCAACGCGAGAAAGTATCTACAAACGATTAAACTCGGGCATTTATTTTGTTGAATTATCAACAGGAGGTCAGAGAGAAATTACAAAAGTAGTAATCCGCTAAAATCTAAAGTTTATGAAGAGCGTAGAAGAAATAACAGAAAGACGGATGTATAGCCGTCCTGAGATAATTTGTGTAGAATTAGATAATGCAATAGCGCTTGCATTAGAATCCGCACCTCCGATTGGTCCAGACGAAGTATATTCTAAAGTAAAACATGATTTTTATAATAACCCATTTAAAGCCAATTTAGGTTAATGAAATAATTTTATTATTACTCTCTATTAGTTTTTTAAGGTAGAAAGAATGTCTGTTAATTTCAGGCATTCTTTCTTTTGTTACAAAAAAGTATCCAAGATAAAAAATATCAGTTTACATTTTTACATGAATCATTTTATCTTTAAGCTTAACGAAGAACTCAAACTACAAATAAAATCTATAGATTTAGAAACTGCTAATATTATAGAGAAATCGCAGAAGTCTTTTACTTGTGTAACAAATGCCTTGAAAGATCTCAAGGCATTTGTTATGGAGTATGAATTTATCAATGACGCAGAAGAGATCCAATTTTTTAAGAAGTTAAAGCCTGAACTGTATAGTTTATCTATTTACTATAAAAAGATTACTAAAATTGAGAGCCTTCATCCGATTGGTTGCCAAGACGAACTATAAATATATTTACGAGATGAAATGAAGAAACTAACATTTTTCTTTAATGGGCATAAAGATATCTATCAGTATTATCGTATGGAATCAACTCATATGGATGAATTATACTTTCTCCGTAAAAAGAATGATATGAAACAAAGAATGAAAGGAGTAGATATTGACGACAACTTCTCAACCGGTTATGATTACACCATTGCAAAAATAATAGCTTATAATCGACTTGAGATGTTTTTGAACAAAGAATTAGAGAAGGCGCAGCAGAATACTCAAAATCCACATGTGGAACACCTTGGGATTTTTGATAAATTCAAGTGGACAGGGAGCAAAATCTCATTATATGAACTTATTTATTCACTTTATAGTAGTGGAGTAATAAATAATGGAGACTGTAAAATAAATGAACTCACCGAATTATTTGAACAGATATTCAACGTGCGTTTGGATGAAATACATCGTGGTTTTCAGGATATTAAATTACGTTCTAACCCAACTAAGTTTTTGGATTTATTAAAGGAAGCTCTGCTTCGAAAGATTAATGAAGGGTATGAATAAGTTTTTATTATTTTACAAGAATATTTATACCACATGTGGATTACCTTGTGAATAAAAACCAACAGAACTCCCCAATTTTGCCGATATTTAAAAAATTATATTATGGCAGAATTTAACTTAGCATTTAAGAAAATGCTTTCCCACGAAGGTGGCTACAGTAATGACCCGGATGATTTGGGTAAAGAAACTTACAAAGGTATTTCCCGCGCTAATCACAAAAACTGGTCAGGGTGGTCGTGTATTGACAAATACAAAGATAAACCCGATTTCCCCTCCATTCTTGACAAAGATGTCTGGCTACAAAGAGAAATAAAAGAGTTTTATCGTAGTAATTTCTGGTGCTCTTAATGCAGATCAAATTTCAAATCAAGCTATTGCAGCATCCATTTTTGACTTTAGTGTAAATGCAGGCATTGTAACGAGCGTTCGATTGATTCAATCAATTGTTGGCACAAAAGCCGATGGCTTGATTGGTGAACAAACTTTGAAAAGAATAAATACTCTGGATTTTGGATATGTTCAGTCCTCCTTTACTATAGCTAAAATAAATCATTATATAGACATTGTAAAAAAACGTCCAACCAATAAAAAGTATTTTTATGGATGGGTAATACGGGCGTTAGAGTTTAATGAATGATTTAATCAATATTGTATTTTGAATTACTTTTCAAATTGGGATGTTACCCCAAACCCCGGTAACTTTTTTGTTTTGACACCAAAAAGTTACCAAAAAAGGTCAAGACCGCGAGGGTTCTTGCAAATAATAAGGTATTAACCAAATCAAAAAAAGACATGCCAGCACAAATCATAACAACCGACGACCTTCGGGATTTTAAGATCGAATTGATAGATGAAATACGGAATCTAATCAGTGAACAGAAAACTTCAGTTACGAAGAAGTGGATGATATCATAAATGTATAAAGGACCTACATACTTATGGTTATATCCAGTATTTGCCATCGTTTAATCCATTTAAAGGGAGCTTGGTTTACCTGTTCGATATGCAGTCAAGTGCTAAACTAGTATCTACCCATGACCATACTAATATCGAAACAAGCATTGAACAAGCATTAGCCCCTTATATAAACAAAGAAAACATCTTAAACTTAAATATTGAAAACGAAGAAACCCAACCAAAAAATGATATTGTGTTGAAAGTTTCAAAAAACAGGGTGAAAGTAGTTGAGATAAACGGGGAAAAGGTAGAGCCAAAAAACAAAGTTTCCAAACGCAAATCAGAGGCTTTTTTTACGCCTCCGGATATTGTTGCGGTACGAAACTACTTCGTTGCGCAAAATAGCGTGGAAATTGAAGCGGAGAAATTCTACAACTATTTTCAGAGCAATGGGTGGAAAGTGGGTGGCAAAGCACCCATGAAAGACTGGCAAGCTGCTGCGAGCAATTGGATATTGAACATTCCGCAGTTTTCAACGCAGCCTCAAACCAATATTCAAAAACAACCGACACCGGGGATATTAAATGTTACGACAGGCAAAAACTATTCTGAACCGCTTTAAAATATGAACAACAACCTGTCTATAATTCAGTCCAGAGGAAAGGAAATTTACGGTGAGCACTTTTGTGTTTTTCCCGAAGATTATGAGGTGCTTCAGAAACTGCTTACCTGGTTTTTGCAAGATGAACAGGGGGTCAACCATTACAACATCAACCTCCATAAAGGCATTTTGTTGACCGGGCCGATTCGTTGCGGAAAAACCAGCCTTATGTCGCTAATGCGTTTGCTCGTACCGCAACATCAACGCTTTGGGATAAAATCTTGTAGGGAAATAACCTTTGATTTTATCAAGGATGGCTATGAAGTTATACAGCGGTATAGTATCAACGCTTACTCCAATACTATAAATACCTCTCGTCCGAATACTTTGTGTTTCGATGACCTTGGGGCTGAAAGTACTTTTAAATACTATGGTAATCAGTGTAATGTTATGGGTGAAATACTACTTTCGCGGTATGACCATTTTATCAGTAACCACATGCTCACTCATGCCACAACGAATCTTTCGGCTTCTGAACTTGAAGACTATTATGGAAATCGGGTTCGTTCCCGAATGCGGGAAATGTTTGATTTGATTGCTTTTGATGTTGGGGCGATGGATAATAGGAGGTGATGTTTATGTCATTCTTGATTTATATCTTTCTCATTAGCGATTTTTGCACAGATAATCGGCTTTTTCCCGATTATCTGTGCAAAATTTACTATATTTGTACGCAATAAACTAAATAATGTTCGATTCTCTGTACAAGTTAAAATGAAGGAATTAACGAAATTCGGTGTTATACCGATAGATTACAATACTTTGGCTACGGCATTGACAGGATACAAGTCGCCTAAGGATAAGATTTCCCTTTTGGAGAATAACGGCAGTATTATTCGTTTAAAGAAGGGACTCTTTGTCGTTTCTTCAGAGATAAGTAAACAAACCCTTTCCCGTGAACTGGTGGCCAATCATCTTTATGGTCCATCTTATATATCACTCGAAAGCGCTCTGTCTTTCTATGGACTTATACCGGAGAAAGTGTATACAGTCCGTTCTGTAACTACCAAACGGGCTAGACGTTTCGCAACACAACTTGGAAATTTTGAGTATATGACGATTCCTACAGATTATTACTCTATTGGAATTCGGCAGGAGGTTGTGAATAACGAATATGTATATCTTATAGCTTCGCCGGAAAAAGCAATTTGCGATATGATTCTGTCAACCCGGAATTATCGTATACAATCAATTAAGGCTATGCAATTTTTTCTCGAAGAAGATTTAAGAATAGATTTGTCAGTTATAAGAACATACAACACGGATATTATCAAGAGTTGTATTGAAACAGGAATAAAGAAAACAGAACTTGCACAACTTTTAGAGCTGTTGGAACAATGAGTAATATATTTGACCAAATGTTGGATCGTTATGAGATACGTACAAATGATGATTACACAAATGCTTTACATGAAGTAATGCAGCAAATAGCGCTTGCAGGCTTATATAGAGGAGGTTTCTTCAACAAAGCTGCATTTTACGCTGGCACTTGTCTTCGAATTTTCTATCAGTTACAGCGGTTTTCAGAAGATATGGATTTCTCTCTTTTGCAGCACGATGAACATTTTAAATTAGAAGATTACTTTGAACCGATTTCAGCTGAATTTAAAGCTTTGGGAAGAGAAGTCGTAATTAATAAAAGAGAGAAGAAAAAACAAACGAATGTTGAGTCTGCTTTTTTGAAAGATGATACGGCTATTTATAACTTGCAATTTAGGACAGAACAACATGTAAAAATAAAGATAGAAGTTGATGTGAATCCTCCAACAGGATTTAGCTCGGAGCACAAATTACTGTTATTGCCTTTTTCATTTATGACTCGTTGTTATACTTTGCCGGATTTGTATGCAGGTAAAATGCATGCATTTTTGTTTCGTAACTGGAAAACAAGAGTGAAAGGGCGCGATTGGTACGACTTTGAATGGTATGTGCGGAATAATGTCCCATTGAATTTCAATCATTTTTGTGAACGTACCTACCAATTTGGATCTCTTGAAAGAGATGAACTAACGAAAGATATATTTAAACAACTACTCAAAGAAAAGATTACGAAAACAAATATCGAGATGGTGAAAAGTGATGTTCAACCTTTTATCCGTAATCAGAACGAACTGGAGATATGGTCAACAAATTATTTCTCACAATTAGTAGATATGATAAAGTTTGAAAATTGAATATTTTGCTATTCTCTAAAAAACACAAAAGCCCGTAAATTCAATAATTTACAGGCTTTTACTCGTTTCTGATATTCATTCTGTGGACCTGGAGGGAGTCGAACCCTCGTCCAAACAAGGAAACAATAGGCTTTCTACATGTTTATCTTCGCTTAGGTTTTCGTGCGCAGGCAAGACCGAAGCCACCAATCTGCGCCTTATCCTTTTTATTTCATCCCGACACCAAGGCTTGTCGCGACTATCTCCGATTTAGCTGCATCTCCTGATCATCGGCCTCGAAGCGACGGCCTTTGGGAAATGTCTCGTCCCGATACCTTGTATCAGGATTAAGCTCGATCTACTATGATTCGATTAAGCAGCAAGAGCGTAATTAGTTTCGCCAGTTAATTTTTTTGAGATCCTGTATTTACGAGCTGTTTTCTCAAAGCTCGACATGCTTACATATTCTTTCTACCTGCTGTCAAAACCAAACAGGCCCATGTTTTTTGTAGTCAATCTCTTTTATACAAATTTCATGCAAAAGTACAGTATTTTTTGTGATTTTTCTCATCCAAATAACAAATTAGACTAAATACGTTGAAAAAACAGTTGCCCACAGCAATGCAGGCTTTGCGCAATTACTCCTGAGCGCCATTAAGTCTGGCTGTTTCTATCCAACGATTTATAAGCAACTGCGGCTCGGCTCCAACGCTAACGGATAAAAACAGGGCAAGCGCCATTACCTTTACAGCCGCCTGACTCAGCTCACTGATGGTATGAATGCTGTTGAACGAAGTCTGAAGCAATTGTTGAATTTGTTGTACGTGATGGTCGTAAAAGGGTTGCGGCGACATATTGACCGACTCTACCGAGGGAACCGTGAGAGCATTCATCCACTCTTCCCCGATTCTTTCTGCTAACTCTTCTGTCGATTCGTTGGCCATTTGCCGCCATTGCTTCAAGCTGTTTTTGTCGCCCGATTGAATCAGAGCAGGATCTAATAAAAAGTCAAAGGCAAGGTCAGCCAGGAGCTGAACCAACTCCAGATAATTGTTTTGCACGATTTCCCATTCATATGTTTTTTGCTCAATAAGATAGTCTGACACTTTTAAATATGGCAGGTTCAGTACCTCGTCACATCCTTCGAGACAAGGAAATGTTGTACCCTGATGTATATAAATTGTTTCTCCGTTTTGAATTTGTCTGCCCAGCGGAAAAAGCCGGCAAGCGAGTGGTCGTGCCACATGTACGCTACAGCCTTGGCCGGTTATATATTGGCTGCATGCTTGCTTGCCAAGATATCCGCTCGCACCATTGAACTTAAGGCGCAATCCATTCCACTCGGTGTAAGTGTCTCTGAATTGACGAGCGGTGATTCCTTTAGCTCCGGCCAACGAGGCGAGTTCCCATGGATTTAGCAATACTTTATTGCCATAGCAGCAACTTCCTGTCCGTGAACAGGTAAGTGGCAATATGTCCGATAACCGGAGCGCTGTGTTTTCCATATTCATGTTTTAATTTCTAATGTTCCAATTAAAAAGCCGATAAACAGTGAGTGACTGCATATCGGCTTTTAATTATTATTTCAATAAACAGTTAAGAAACTGTTTATTTTGCATAGCTTACCGCGCGTGTTTCGCGTATTACGGTGATTTTTACCTGTCCGGGATAAGTCATTTCATCCTGAATTTTCTTGGCAATATCGAACGACAGTAATTCGGTTTCTTTGTCGTCGATTTTATCGGCACCTACAATCACGCGTAACTCACGACCGGCCTGAATGGCATAAGTTTTAAGTACACCGGGGTACGAAAGAGCCAGATTTTCCAAATCGTTCAGACGTTTGATATACGCTTCTACTATTTCGCGGCGTGCGCCCGGGCGTGCTCCGGAGATGGCGTCGCATACCTGAACGATTGGGGCTATAAGGCTTTCCATTTCCACCTCGTCGTGGTGAGCGCCTATGGCATTGCAAATGTCTGGTTTTTCTTTGTACTTTTCGGCAAGACGCATACCAAGTATTGCGTGTGGCAATTCCGGTTCGTCATCGGGCACTTTTCCTATATCGTGAAGTAATCCGGCGCGTTTGGCTTTTTTAGGATTTAGTCCGAGCTCCGAAGCCATTGTGGCGCAGAGGTTAGCCACTTCGCGCGAGTGTTGCAGCAGGTTTTGGCCGTACGACGAGCGGTATTTCATTTTACCTACCATGCGTATCAGTTCAGGGTGCAAACCATGAACGCCCAAATCGATAGTGGTACGTTTGCCTATTTCGATAATTTCTTCTTCCACCTGTTTGCGTACTTTATTCACCACTTCTTCGATACGTGCAGGGTGTATGCGGCCGTCGGTTACGAGCTGGTGTAGCGACAAGCGTGCAACTTCGCGGCGTACGGGGTCAAAAGCCGAAAGAACGATGGCCTCGGGGGTATCGTCCACAATAATTTCAACACCGGTAGCGGCTTCAAGCGCGCGGATGTTGCGTCCCTCGCGACCAATGATGCGTCCTTTGATTTCGTCGGATTCAATGTGGAATACGGTAACTGAGTTTTCGATGGCCGTTTCGGTTGCCACACGTTGAATACTTTGGATTACCACTTTTTTAGCTTCCTTGTTGGCAGTCATTTTGGCCTCTTCCATAATGTCGTTGATATACGACAATGCGTTGGTTTTGGCCTCTTCTTTCAGCGATTCAACAAGTTTTTCCTTGGCTTGTTCTGCCGACAATCCGGAGATGTTTTCGAGTTCTGTTTGCGCCTGATGTAGCAGGTGGTCCAGATCTTTTTTGCGGCCTTCCAGTATCGAAATCTGTTGTTCGTGAGTTTCGCGTAGTACGTCTACTTCGTTGGTTTTGCGTTGCAGTTCGCCCTGGCGCTGATTGATTTGCATCTCACGTTGCTGGATTTTTACTTCCCGTTCCTGAAGTTTGGCGTTGCGTTGTTGTACTTGTTGATCGTATTCGGCTTTGAGGGCAATAAATTTTTCCTTTGCCTCGATCATCTTATTTTTTTTCAGAAGTTCAGCCTCAGCTTCGGCCTCTTGTCGGGCTTTCTTGTTCAGCACGCGAAACACGTAAAATGTTCCTCCCGTACCGGCAATAAAGGCTATTAAACCGATTATTATGTTGTATACCATATAGTAAATAATGAATTAAAAGAATTAGTTTATATTAGATGTTTGCTTAGTTATATATCAAAAAAAACGCATTTCGAAGATAAAAGACTACGCTTTGATTCTTGTAATCAAAATGCGTAAAAGTCTTGTTTATCAGCGGAATGCGGGTTATTGTGTGTCTTTTTTTATGTGTTCGGAAATTACTCTTCCGAAAGTATGCTGTCAAGCTCGCTGCCGAGTGCCTTGATTCGTTCGGCCATAGGTACAGTGTCCTGATCAATTTCCTGTTTGGTTAAGGCCACAGCCAATCTGAAAGCTACCAGCGTAAGTATTTCTTCAGTTGCACGTTGGTTATAAATTTTCTGAAATTCATCCAAATACTTTTCTACCAGTTTTTCAGCATAACGGTATATTTCTTCATCCTTTCGGGCGATGTTCATCGGAATTCTGAACCCGCCTATTACGATGTGAATTTTGAAAATTTCGTCGTTTTTATTCATACGCTCTATTCGTCCAAAAGCGTCAGACACTTATCAATTTCCCGCACCATTTTTGTAATGCGCAGCTTCGCTTCGTTTCTGTCCTCATCGGTGAGTGTCAGATTACGAGCTATGCGCAAATGGTCGTAATTTTTCCGGAGTTCCAAAACTTCCTGATGAGCAAGCATCAAATCGGTATGTTTCCTTTCAATTTCTGCCTTAAGCCTGATGTTTTGGTCCTTTAATGACTGGTACTCCGACATCAGTTTTCGTAGTTTTTTCTCAAACTCGTTAATTAATTCATCGTATCTGTTTGTCATTTTTCCGGTAAATTCTTCACAAAAATACGCTTTTGGATTGAATTAGTAAAATTTGTGATTAAAAATTTTCGTTGGGTTATGAAATACTTCTGTTTTGATGGCTATAATCTGAAGTTCCGGAATGCGCAGAATTGTTGGTTTGTATTAAAAATGCCTTGATTTCCGATAATATGTAATGAGTTGGTTTTATGGACGGTATAATTATTTAAAAGCCTCTCCAACCACCGCGAAGGGGAGGCTTTCAGACTGATTGAGGTAACGTCAGATTTGTTAATCATTCACTTGTGCTGGTAGACTCACTTATGGGTGTTTCATGCTTACTAAATAATAGCTGTTGTGGTTGAAGTTTTATATTAAAAGAGCGCATTGATTTGATGAATCCGAAAAAAGGCAGAGGTGGGTTTATTATTCCGGTCAGAATTATGGGTTAATTCACTAAATAAATCTTTTGATTTTTTAAAATAAATATCGTAAAAAACAAAAAGTAATTTCAGTTTGTTATTTTTGCGAATCAAATTTTTAATATGGAAACACCAATTATTTTCTGGATTTTATTTAATGCTTTTGTTTTGTTGATGTTAGCCCTTGATTTGGGCGTTTTCCACCGAAAAAAACATGTTGTGTCGATGAAGGAAGCTTTGACTTGGACTTTGGTTTGGGTTGCTTTGGCGCTGGTATTTAACACGGTGATTTATTTTTGGCGGGGGCAGGAACAGGCGCTTGAGTTTTTTACCGGGTATCTGATAGAGAAGGCTTTGAGTATCGACAATATCTTTGTTTTTATTATGATATTTACGTATTTCAGCATACCGCCTGTATATCAGCACAAAGTGCTTTTCTGGGGAGTACTCGGGGCACTTGTAATGAGGGTAATATTTATTTTTGCCGGCGTAGCGCTTATCGAAAAATTTCATATCACCATTTATCTTTTCGGGTTGCTGCTTATTTTTACGGGCTACAAAATGTTTAGTCACGATAGCGCCAAGATAGACCCGGGTAAAAATCCAGTACTCAGGTTTTTTAAGCGTTTTTTGCCTGTTACTCCCGATTTGCACGACGATCGTTTTTTTGTGCGTCAGAACGGGCAACGGTTTATTACTCCGCTTTTTCTGGTGTTGGTGATGATTGAAACTACCGACCTCATTTTTGCAGTAGACAGCATCCCCGCCATATTGGCCATTACACAGGATCAGTTTATTGTATACACCTCCAATGTATTTGCTATTTTGGGCTTGCGCTCTTTATATTTTGCTTTGGCAGGAGTAGTTCATAAATTCTGGTTGTTGAGTTACGGACTGGCTATAGTGCTGGTATTTGTGGGTGTCAAGATGCTGCTGGTAGATTTATACAAAATACCTATTACATGGTCGCTGATTTTTATTGCCATAGTTATTACGGCAAGTGTAGTAGCATCATTGAAAATTAAACCCCCGAAAACAATTCAGGATAAACATTAAACCAGATTTGAGAGAGAAATGCCTGTATGCTTGTTGGTTACTTACTTTAGGCAAGCGTAGCAGTTTGCATAATTATTCCACCAGTGGCGAAAAATTTCAACCCGTGGCTGTTTTTTTTATGAACATTGTTTGGTATGACTGAAAAATCATATTGTTACTCAATAAATAATCAATGATATTTAATGCTTGATAATCAATTGGCTTACGATTTTTTTTGACGTGTGTTTTGGTTTTTATTGCCCTATTAATCAGGATGAAAGGTTTTGATACTGCGAAAAAAAAACTATCTTTGTCAGGCAGTTTTCAAAATAAATAATTTAATGTGTTATTAGTATGAAGAAACTAACTTTTTTAATCATGAGTGGACTACTCCTTATGGGATGCGCGAAGAACGATAATCCGTTTTTCAAGGCTTACGAAAATAAATACGGCGCTCCTCCTTTCGATCAGATTAAACCGGAACATTATATGCCTGCTTTCAAAGAAGGCATCAAACAGCATCAGGCCGAGATTGATGCTATAGCCGACAGTAAAGACGAGCCTACCTTTGCCAATACCATCGAAGCGCTTGACTACAGCGGCGATTTATTGAATAAAGTTTCTTCAGTGTTTTACAATCTTTATTCGGCCGAAACAAATGATCAGCTCGACAGTATTGCCAATGAGGTTTCGCCCATGTTGTCGGAACATAACGATAATCTGTACCTGAACGTAAAATTATTTGAACGGGTAAAAAAATTGTTTGATACCCGTGCAACTCTGGGGCTTACGCCTGAACAAAACCGCTTACTGGAAAGATACCACCGCGATTTCATTCGCAGTGGAGCGGCATTAAACCCGGAGCAGAAAGAAAAACTACGTGCTATCAATAAAGAACTGGGACTGGCCGAGCTGGCTTACGGGCAAAATGTGCTGGCCGAAACCAATGCTTACAAAAAGGTAGTGGATAAAGAAGCCGATTTAGCCGGTCTTCCTGAAAGTGTTCGTCAGGCTGCTGCCGAAACTGCAAAAGAGGCAGGGCAAGAGGGCAAGTGGGTTTTTACTGCTCAAAAAGCCAGCTTTATACCGGTGCTTCAGTACAGCGAAAACCGCGAATTACGTAAGGAATTGCTGATGGCTTATACCACTCGTGCCAACCACGATAATGCTAACGATAACAAAGCATTGATAAACAAAATAATGAAACTGCGTGTACAGAAAGCTCAGTTGCTTGGCTTTGAAACACCTGCAGCTTTTATCCTGGACGACACCATGGCAAAAACGCCTAAAGCGGTTTATAATTTTCTGGCCACAGTATGGCAACCTGCCGTGGCTAAAGCCAAAGTGGAAGCTGCTGAGCTGCAGAAACTGATGGATGCTGAAGGCAAAGGCGAAAAGCTCGAAGCCTGGGACTGGTGGTATTATAGCGAAAAACTGCGTAAGGCCAAATATGATCTCGACGAAGAACAGTTGCGTCCTTACTTTAAGCTTGAAAATGTGCGTCAGGGCGTGTTTGATTTGGCAACTAAAATATACGGGCTGAAATTTAAAAAATTAGACGGAATGCCTTCGTATCATCCTGATGTGGAGATGTTTGAAGTGACTGATGCTGATGGCTCTTTAATCGGGGTGCTTTACACCGATTATTTCCCACGTGCCGGTAAACGTGCCGGAGCATGGATGGAAAACATTACTCCTCAGTACAAAAAAGATGGTGTAAATCACCGTCCTATCATTGTAAATGTGGGTAACTTTACCAAGCCTACCAAGGATAAGCCGTCGTTACTGAATATGGACGAGGTGGAAACCATGTTCCACGAGTTCGGACATGCGCTTCACGGTTTGCTTTCGCAGTGTACCTACCCAAGCCAGTCGGGCACTAATGTTTCGCGCGACTTTGTAGAGCTTCCTTCGCAAATTATGGAAAACTGGTGTTTTGAACCGGCCGTAATGAAAACTTATGCCAAACATTACCAAACCGGCGAAGTGATACCACAAGATTTGATTGATAAAATTCAGAAAACCGGTACTTTCAATCAAGGATTTACGATGACCGAATTGCTTTCGGCTTCCTTGCTCGATATGGATTATCATAGCCTTAAGGATACAACAAGTTTCGATGTGAATGCGTTTGAAAAAGCTACGCTCGACCGGATTGGTTTGATCCCTGAAATTATTGTACGTTACCGCAGTACGTTCTTTAATCATATCTTCACTACAGGATATTCGGCCGGATACTATAGCTATACCTGGGCCGAAGTGCTCGACGCCGATGCTTATCAGGCTTTTGTTGAAACCGGAGATATTTATAATCCTGCTGTTGCTACGGCTTTCCGTAAAAACATACTTGAAAAGGGAGATTCTGACGATCCGATGAAGCTATATCTCCAATTCAGAGGAGCACAGCCTAATGCTGATGCGCTTTTGAAACGCAGGGGATTGAAATAACCAGTAATTAACGACTTATAAAAAACTTCCGGTTAAGAATGCATTTTCTTCCGGAAGTTTTTTTGTTTTTTAAAACACAGAGCTACACAGAGGTTACAGTTTTGTTCGGGTAACGGATAATTGAATACACAGTTATATTCGTTCGGCTTTCGTGGTTCTTATCAGTCAGTTATCTCGAAAAAAATGCTTACTTTTGTAAGACTAAAAAAATAAAGGTTGAGGATGAAACAATTTCTTAAAATAGTTATTACACCATCTTTTCCACTGGCGGTATTTTTGATTGTAGTGCCGTTTGTACTCTGGCTTACCGGTTTTGCGCTGATACCTGTGTCCGGCGATGAGTCAATTTATCTCACGGGTTTATTGGCCAACGTGTTTTCGCTACGGGCCGATCTTGTTACCAATGTTTTAAGTATAATCATTACGCTTTTCAATGCATTTTTGATAGTTCAGATCAACAATAAATACACCATAATCCGCAACAGAACCTTTCTGCCGGTATTGGTTTTTTTGCTGTTGATTTCCTGCTGGACAGACACTCACATCTACGTGTTGGCTCATCTTACATTGGCGCTTTTTGCGTTGTCACTCTTTGTTTTTTTTAGCATGTATCGCGATACCAAAGCCTCGGAGCAGGCTTTCTTAGGGAGCTTGCTTATCGCTTCGGGCAGCCTGTTTGCTTATCCGGTTATTCTGTTTATTCCGGTTTGCTGGATAGGGTTCATGAGGTTTCATTCGTTTTCGTTGCGTACATTTCTCGGGTCGGTCTTTGGTGTATTGGTGCCCTGGATTTTTTATTTTGTAGTACGATATTATTTTCAGCCGGATTTGTTATGGCTGAATGAAATTGCAGAAAGTTTTAGGCTTGGGTGGGCTGTAACAGAATTGTCGCTGATAAGGGTTGTTTATCTTGCTGTAATGCTGGTGTTTATGCTTGTCGGACTTGTGGGGTTGTATTCGGAACTTCGGAATGATTCGGTGCAAGTCAGAGCTCGGTTGAGTTTTTTGCAACTCATTATGGTGTTCGCTTTTATATTTTCAATGATCCTGGTTGATTATTACTATCTTTTTATACCTTTTGTAGCCATCTCTTATTCATTGTTAATTTCACACCCGTTTACGCTAAGAGCAAGCAAATTCTATGGAATTCTTTTTGCTCTGTTTATATTATTTAATTTTGCTTTTGTAATATTACAAATTATATTGAATGCCTGAACTTGTTGATTTAGGATATATCGGGTTATTTATAGCATCCTTTTTGGCTGCTACGGTGGTTCCGTTTAGTTCCGAAGTAGTGTTTACGGCCATGTTGCTGGGTGGTTTGGATGAGTGGAAATGTGTATTTGTGGCTACGGCGGGCAATTGGCTGGGCGGTATGACTTGTTACTACATTGGTCGCTTGGGCAAAATTGAATGGATAGAAAAATACCTCCATGTAAAACGCGAAAAAATGGAGCAATTCATGAATAAACTGCACAAATATGGCGATTGGTTTGCATTTTTCTCTTTCCTTCCCGGTGTGGGCGATGTGATAGCGGTGGCGTCGGGCTATTTCAGGTGCAAACTATGGGTTGTTGCCGTGTCGATGCTTGTTGGTAAGTTTGTAAGGTATATTTTGTGGATGTATCTCAATGGTTGGGTAATCTGATAAGTTCAATCAATCTTAATGATTCTTTAATTTGATTAAAATTGAATTATGATTTAAATTTATAGTTAAATTTGAAGATTGAAAGTAGATAATGCTGCTTGATGATTTTTATACTTCTTGATTTAAATAAAGCAGCGTTTTTTTATATAGAAAAAATAAATATTTTTTAGCTCTAAAAAATTTCATAGCTATCAAAAAAATGTCGAAAATATGCGCTTCACTACAAAAATCCTGATTGCTACTCTTTTTACCGTAATGGCTCAAATGGTTAGTGCCCAGAATAGCGCTGCCATTGTGGAAAAGAAGGTGAATTTTGGTTATGCTACCGGTTCGCCTTCGAGGGTGATTAATGCGGTAATTGTTCACTCTACCTTCAATAATTCGGGAGGAGATTTTTATGATATTGATTTGGTTGTCAGGCAGTTTTCGCGTTATGGTGTAAGTGCTCATTACGTGATAGGGCGCGATGGGGTTATATACCGGCTTGTAGACGAAAAGGATGTGGCATACCATGCCGGAAAAAGTGCTTTGCCCGATGGACGTACAGCGGTAAATAGCTGTTCGGTGGGTATAGAACTCATGACCTCCTTTGATGAAGGGCCTACAGAAGCGCAAATAAAATCGCTTACAAGTTTGGTGAATGATATAAAAAAACGCCATAAGATTCAGTTTGTGCTTCGTCATAGCGACATTGCACCCGGAAGAAAAACCGATCCATGGAATATGAACTGGGATGATTTTATCAAAGGCATTGATTGATGGTGTATGGTTGATGATTTTAAAAATTTAAATGGATGATTTCAAAAGTTAAGATACTGGGGATTGTTTTAGCTGTGGCCTCAGTTTGTTCGTTTGCAACTGCTCAAAAAAATACCGAGAAAATTATCGGCGACTCACTTACTGCTATTACCAATTCCTATGCTGCGGTTGGCCGGGTTGTTGTAACCGGATTAACGGTAAATTCTGCAGATAAAGTGATTGTTGTTGAAGCCAATGACATTTTATCGCAAATCCCGTTTCGCCCCGAGAATGTAAAGCGTATTTATAATATGCTTATCAGGCTAACTTCTACAAAATATGCCGGATATAAAATCGTTTGCCGGTCGGACAAAAGCAATATTGAGGATTATATACCTAATATATACCGCAAAGCCGATGTGGATAAACAGCGGATATTTACGGTAACGCCTCCTGTTACACCTTTGGTCAAAAATTTATCGCGTCCTTACAAAGTTTCTGAAGGGCTCGAAAACAGGCATCTTGCCATATGGCAAAGTCATGGGTGGTATTACAATCAGCAGCAAAAAAAATGGGGATGGCAGCGTCCGCGGTTATTTAACACGGTAGAGGATTTGTATACACTGTCTTATGTATTGCCTTTTTTGGTGCCAATGCTCGAAAACGCTGGTGCCAACGTGTTGTTGCCGCGCGAAAGAGATACGCAGCGCAACGAAGTGGTGATTGACAATGACGACTCGTACAAAATAGGGGCAAGCCGATATCACGATTACAGTGATCGCAAAGCATGGAAAACATCGGGAGTGGGCTTTGCTAATCCGAAAAAAACATACCTCCATGGTGAAAATCCTTTTACGATGGGCACATACCGGGTGGTACCTGCTATAAACGACTCGGAAGTTAGCTATGCCGAGTGGACTCCTGATATACCTGAGGAGGGTTATTACGCAGTATATGTATCTTATAAATCTTTGACCAATAGTGCTCCGGATGCCCGCTATACAGTGTTTTACAAAGGTGGAAAAGCGCATTTTAGTGTAAATCAAACTATTAGTGGCGATACATGGGTGTATCTCGGTAGGTTCAGATTTGCCAAAGGACGAAGTAGTCAGTGTCGCGTAGTTTTGTCAAATTTCAGTTCGTTTTCGGATAAAGTAGTAACTGCCGATGCTGTAAAAATTGGAGGTGGAATGGGCAGTATTGCCCGCAGTCCCAATGCTGACGTAGTGATTGCCGATACCAAAAGCTCCGATTCTGCTCAGGTAAGAAAAATCGTAACTATACCTACCGAGGCTATTGAGCCCGTAACCAGTGGATATCCCCGTTATGCTGAGGGAGCGCGTTACTGGCTTCAGTGGGCCGGTATGCCCGATAGCATATATAGTCGCACGGTAGGAAAAAATGATTACAGCGACGATTTCCAGTCGCGCGGGTACTGGGTAAATTATGTTGCCGGAGGCTCATCGGTTATACCCCGGCAACCGGGACTGAAAGTGCCTTTGGACATGGCGCTGGCTTTTCATACCGATGCCGGAGCTACTAAAAACGATTCAATAATAGGTACACTCGGAATTTGTACCGTAAACAATACGCTGGGAAGTCAGATTTTTGAGAATGGTGTATTGCGATGGACGTCGAGAGATTTGGTAGATATTATCCAAAGTCAGATTGTAAGTGATATAAGATTGAATTTTGCCCCAGAATGGACACGGCGTGGCCTGTGGAATAAATCGTACAGCGAAGCACGTGTACCCGAGGTGCCAACCATGTTGCTGGAGCTACTCTCACATCAGAATTTTGCTGATATGCGTTATGGGCTCGATCCCCGTTTTCGTTTTACGGTAAGCCGGGCTATTTACAAAGGCATTTTAAAATACCTGAGTTACAATTCGGGTAAGCCATACGTGGTACAACCTTTGCCCGTAAGCCATTTCAGTACTCGGTTTATCGATAAAAATAAGGTGGAACTTAGCTGGAGTCCGGTTGAGGATCCAACGGAAACAACAGCTACTCCTAAGCAGTATGTGGTTTATACGCGCATCGACGAAGGAGGCTTTGATAATGGGGTAGTAAGTTCGCGAAATAAAATTGTTGTAGAAATTCAAAGCGGTAAAATTTATAGTTTTATGGTAACGGCTGTCAATACCGGTGGCGAAAGTTTCCCATCGGAGGTGCTGTCGGCCTACCGTGCCAATGCCGAAAAAGGTGAGGTGATGATTGTCAATGCTTTTACCCGCGTAAGTGCCCCCGGAAGTTTTGTGAACAACGGATCCACGGCAGGCTTCCTGAATGATGAAGAAGCCGGAGTACCCTATATCTCGGATTATGCTTATGTGGGAAAACAATATGACTTTAAGCGAACAAGCCAGTGGGTAAGTGATGATGTGCCCGGTTTTGGAGCCAGCTATGCCAATTACGAAACAAAACTAATAGCTGGTAATACTTTTGACTTTCCGTACATCCATGGTAAAGCAATAAAATCAGCGGGTTATTCGTTTGTATCTTGTAGTCTGGATGCTCTGACAAGAGGGGATGTTAATTTGAAAAAATACAAACTGACGGATTTAATTCTTGGAAAACAAAAACAAACTTCGTTAGGAAATGGTAAAAAACCGGTTGAATTTAAAACTTTTCCATTAGCTTTGCAACAAACATTGCGTAACTATCTTCAGGGAGGAGGAAATTTACTTGTTTCTGGTGCTTATATAGGATCCGATTTTTATTCAGGCAACTACATACGCACAGATGAGCGGTTGTTTATCGAAACATTTTTGAAGTATAAGTTTAAATCGGCCAAAGCATGTTTAACTGCTAATGTAAAAATGATAAGTTCACCTTTTCAATATTTTACAAAAGCAGAGTTCGGCTATTATGCCGAGCCTAATTCTTTGTCGTATTTTGCCGAGTCGGTCGATGCTGTCGAACCAGCAGGCGATGGCGCCGTAACAATATGCAGGTATACAGGCACAAATCTGAGCGCGGGGATTGCTTACAAAGGAGCTTACAAAGTTTGCGCCTTTGGTTTCCCGTTGGAAATAATACAATCGGAACGTGAGCGAAACCGGCTATTGCATTCGGCGCTCGACTTTCTGAATTCGGGAAGTAAGCGCAAATAACTTTCTGCATTATAGGCAGTTGAACGAAGTGTTATCAGGCTAAAAAAAGATTAGAATAAATTATTAAAAATAACTTTAAATAAGGTTGAAAAACAATGAAAACAAAACTCTGGACACTTTTATTGTCAATAGTAATACTTACTTCATGTGGCAGTGGCGGCTCAGGTTTGCCTTCTGTGAATGGAACTCAGTTTGAAATTCTTGTAGTAATTGCCGACTCGGTATGGAAAAGTCCCGGAGGACGTGAGCTGAAGAGTGCGCTTGCTCAGAATATGAGAGATTTACCTCAGGCTGAACCGATGCTTGATGTGCATCAGTGTAACTGGGTGGAGTTTGGTGATGTACTTAAACCATCGCGCAACATTGTATTGGCCGAAGTTTCGGACAAATATACGGCTCCGAAAATAGTTTATGGTAAAGATAAATGGGCTCAACCACAGGCTATAGTGAAGATAACGGCACCTGATGATAGCGCTTTTGCCAATGCAATCAGAACTCATCGTAACGAAATTGTAGAGTATTTTATACGTTCAGAACGTGAACGCCTGATTGCTTTTAATAAGAGTAATGTTAACGATGTGGCCAAGAATCAAATTGAGAAAATGTTTGGTATTCAGATTGATATTCCTAAAGGTATAAGTAAAGTTACTACCGGAAAAGATTTTATATGGATAACCAACGATCAGCCGAATGTTCGTCAGGATATAATTGTTTATTCGTATCCGTATCGGGATAAAAACACATTTACTAAAGCATTCATTGTAGCCAAACGTGATTCGGTATTGAAGGTCAATATACCGGGTGAGTTAAAAGGTTCTTACATGGGAACAGAGTTGAAGTACGCCGACCCATCTTTCAGAGAAATATGGGTAAACGAAGGATATTGTGCCGAAGTGCGTGGTTTGTGGCGTATGATGAATGGCGCTGCTATGGGTGGTCCGTTTTACAGCCATACCCGTTTAGATGAAATTAACCAACGGGTTATTACCATCGAAGGTTTTGTTTTTGCACCGGGTAAAAACAAGCGTAATGCCATTCGTCAGCTTGAGGCTGTAGTGTATTCGGCTAAACTTCCGCAGGAGATTAATGCCATTCGCGAAGTATCGGTAGTTGGCAAAAAAGAAAAGAAATAAACAGATACAATTTTTTAAAACATACATGGATAAAGACAAAATTGTAATAGGTATTACACATGGCGATATAAATGGTATTGGTTACGAGGTTATTCTCAAAACTCTGGCTGAACCCCGTGTGCTCGATTCATTTATTCCGGTTATATACGGTTCGGCCAAAGTGGCTGCATTTTATCGTAAACAGCTCGATATACAGGCTGTAAACCTGAATATAATCAATAGCGTTGAGGAACTTAACCCCAAACGAATTAATATTATCAACTGTACTGACGATGAAATTAAGGTGGAACTTGGCCGTTCTACTGCTGAAGCAGGCAAAGCAGCTTTTGCGGCTCTGGAGTTGGCTTCTGCCGATTTAAAACGCGGCGCACTCGATGCTATTGTTACAGCACCGATTAATAAAAAGAACATCCAGTCGGATAGTTTTCATTTTCCGGGGCATACGGAGTATCTCGAAGAAAAATTCGGCACCGGCACTCCTGCTTTGATGTTACTAATCAACGATGTAATGCGTGTGGCTGTAGTTACCGGACATATTCCTGTTGATAAAATTGCTTCCACACTCACACCCGGACTTATTACCGAGAAGCTGATTGTGTTTAATAATGCCCTCAAGCAGGATTTTTCCATTGTACGTCCACGTATTGCAGTGCTCGGCCTCAATCCGCATGCCGGCGACGATGGTGTGATTGGCAATGAGGAGGAACAAATTATTATTCCGGCCATGAAAGAAGCCGAAAAAAAAGGTGTTGTGTGTACAGGACCTTATCCTGCCGACGGTTTTTTTGGTTCGGGTCACTTCAATAAATTTGATGGTATTCTGGCCATGTATCATGATCAGGGGTTAACTCCGTTCAAAACAGTTTCGATGGATAGTGGGGTGAACTATACCGCAGGTTTATCGGTAATACGAACATCGCCGGCTCATGGTACGGCGTATGACTTAGCTGGCAAAAATCTGGCTACAGAGGATTCGTTCCGACAGGCAATTTATATGGCCTGCGACATATACATGAATCGTGCATTTAACCGCGAAATTTCGAGTAATCCACTTGTTGTAGAACGCCGGGCTGAGAGGGCAGGAAGGATTGAATAAGGGTTCGTAAAAGGATTTTTTATCATATCCTGAAATGTCACAACATACAAAAAGAACAGACACTTGCTAAGCAATACCGCAAGTGTCTGTTCTTTTTTGTGGACCCAGTTGGGCTTGAACCAACGACCCCCTGTCCCGATAGCTATCGGGAGAGTCAGGTGCTACTAATGATTTTATGCAGCATTTCAGGAAAATCTTTTAAGTTTTTAATGTATTTAGAAGATTTCATGGCCTTTATTTTTCGCTCAATTCTAATGGCATGTGGGTAGTTATCGGTTTTGATAAATAGGAAAAGCTTCCAGTCGTTTGCCGTTGCCGTAAATCTGCTTTTTCCGTAGGTTGCCATATTATGTTTCAAGATTCTTTGTTCGAGGTCATTTTGCGTGGCCCCGATGTAGAATTTGTTCAGTTTTTCACTGAATAAGATGTAACATCCAATCATGGTAAATAAGGTGTTAGATTTTTCTTCAAACAAAGAAAGTTGCCTTTCAAAAAAGCAACTTTCCATTGTGGACCCAGTTGGGCTTGAACCAACGACCCCCTGATTATGAGTCAGGTGCTACTAACCAACTGAGCTATGGGTCCAATTTATTGTCAATATTTCTCTTTTTTTGACCCCCTGTCCCGATAGCTATCGGGAGAGTCAGGTGCTACTAACCAACTGAGCTATGGGTCCAATTTATTGTCAATATTTCTCTTTTTTTGACCCCCTGTCCCGATAGCTATCGGGAGAGTCAGGTGCTACTAAGCAACTGAGCTATGTGGGCCGGCGTTTGCGACATTTTTTGTATCTTTGCAAAGCGAATGCAAAAGTAATAAAATTTGCCATTCTACAAAAATTATATTTCAAATTTTTTACCCTGAATGAAAGAAATTTCTACAATAAATACCCTCATTTTTGATTTTGGAGGTGTTATTATTAATCTTGATTTACCGCAATGTATCGAAAATATTCAGAAATTAGGTTTTAAAGATGTTGATAATTACCTGAGTAACTTTGGTCAATCTGATTTTTTTCTGAAATTTGAGAAAGGTGAAATTGATACGGTGCAGTTTCGCAGCGAACTGAGAAAAAATGTTAGCAATAATGTCACCGACAATCAGATTGATGAGGCATGGTGTTCTTTCTTATGCGATATTCCGATGGAGAAAATTGAATTATTGATTGAACTTAAGAAAAAATACAGGTTATTGTTGCTGAGCAACTCCAATCCTTTGCACATTGATGTGTGTGCTGCCCGCGAATTTGCTAAAGCTGGAAAGACAATTCATGATTTCTTTGATCAATGTTTCTTTTCGTATAAGATGGGACTGACGAAACCCGATAAGGCTATTTTCGAATCTTTGGCGGAGCAGGCCGGAGTAATTCCCGAAGAGTGTCTTTTTTTAGACGATGGAGCTAAAAATATTGATATGGCTCGCTCATTAGGTTTTCATACTTATCTGGTAAAACCGCATGAAAATCTAAGTTTTTTATTAAATGCTGATTTTTTCAAACTTATCTGATTGCATTTTTATGAAAGTATTTGACAATACCGATTTCCTGGAAGACGGTACTGAATATGTTGCTACCATAGGTTTCTTTGATGGAGTTCATCTTGGACATCAGTATCTTATCGAAAATCTGAAAACGATTGCAGCGCAACAGGGACGCCAAAGTATGGTAATTACTTTTACGGTTCATCCACGGGTTGTATTGCATTCGGATTTTACTCCGGCCTTACTTACTACGAACGACGAAAAACTAAAGCACTTGGTTGAATCGGGTGTTAGTGCCTGTGTAATGTTGGATTTTAGTCTGGAGATGTCATTACTCAGTGCCCAGGAGTTTATAAGAGATATTTTATTTGAAAGGTATAAGGTGCGAACGCTACTGATTGGATATGATCATCGCTTTGGCCACAATCGGTCTGAGGGTTTTCATGATTATGTACGTTATGGTGAGCAAATTGGTGTCAGTGTGATTGAAGCTGCGCAGTTTAGCTTGCCCCATAATGTCCACATTAGCTCGTCGCAGATACGTATGGTTCTTCAGCAAGGCCATGTTTCAAAGGCTGCATCCATGTTGGGGTACTCTTACTCATTACAAGGTCTGGTGGAAGGTGGGTTCAAAGTGGGGCGTAAAATTGGATTTCCTACGGCTAATATCCGTCCCTTGCATCCTGATAAGTTGATACCAGCAATGGCTGTATATGCGGTTGTTGTTAATCTTGATGGCAAATTTTACAAAGGTATGATGAATATAGGTGTGCGTCCTACTCTGGGGAATGGGGCTGAGACAAGTCTTGAAGTAAATATCTTTGATTTTGCCGAAGATATTTATAATCAGGAGATTGAGGTTTGTTTTATTGACCGCATCAGGAGCGAACAAAAGTTTGATTCGCTGGAGGCACTAACTGCTCAATTAGCACAAGATAAAGCCATGGCTATCAGAATTCTTGATGATGCCTTGTCTGAAAAATAATCTCCCTATTCTGTTTTTCCTTTGAATGTTGCGTAAATGGCCATGGCATGACCATGTCCGAGTCCGAATTCTTCTTTAAGCCAGGTGGTAATTTCGGTTGCTTTATTTTCAGGATTTATTTGCCCGTTAAGGATAAAACCTTTGGATTCGGCTAATTTTCTGAAATCGTCCGGCGATTTTCCAGTTTTTGTTTTAATATTGTCGATATAGGCCTGAAATGACATAATTCGTTTATTTTTAGGTGTATAAATAATAAAGCTGACCCTGTGCAATTACAAAGTCAGCTTTAATTCATTGTTTTATTTGTTCTTCAGCAATTATTTTTCTGACAAATAGCTTGAAATACCATCCTGTGTTGGTTTCAGGGCTTTGTCACCTTTTTTCCAGTTGGCAGGACATACTTCGCCGTACTCTTCGGTAAATTGCAATGCATCAATAAGACGGAGTACTTCGTCTACGTTACGACCCAGCGGCATGTCGTTCACTACCTGATGACGTACAACACCAGCTTTATCAATAAGGAACAATCCTCTGTAAGCTTTAGCATCGCCTACGAAAGCATCATTGCCATTTTCGTCATAAATTTCCTCGCCCGCAAGTACATCATAAGCTTTAGAAATTTGCAAAGTCTGATCTACTACAATCGGATATGTAACTCCCTGTATTCCACCCTGATTTTGTGGCGTTTGCAGCCATTTCCAGTGCGAGAATTCAGAGTCGGTTGAGGCTCCGATTACAACGGTGTTGCGAGCTGCAAATTCATCTGCTTTATCCTGAAATGCAATTAATTCTGTGGGGCAAACAAATGTAAAGTCGGCCGGATAAAAGAAAAATACTACATATTTTTCGCCTTCAAATTGTTTCAACGAAAAATTTTCAACGATTTCAGAACCGTTAACTACTGCTTTTGTGTTAAACACAGGGGCTTGTTTTCCTACTAATACTGACATAATATTCTATATTTTAAAAGTTGATTAATTTCTGAAACAAAGGTATAAATTATAACTTTAAAATCAATACAAATTTGGATAGAATATATATATTGTGAAATAGGTTTTGTCTATGATAAGTTAATGCCCGGTTTTGTAGATAAGTACAGAGGCATAAGCAGCCATCCCTTCCTGTCGTCCCACAAAGCCTACTTTCTCCGACGTGGTGGCTTTAATGGATATGTTTTCAGCATCAGTTTCTATTACCCCGGCCAAACAGTTTTGCATGGTTGGTATATGTGGGTTAAGCTTGGGAGCTTCGGCGCATACAGTGCAGTCGGCATTACCAAATTCATAGCCTTTTGCTCTGATTATGGCCATGGTTTGTTTCAGAAGTATTTTGCTGTCAATGTTTTTAAACTCTTGACTGTTGTCAGGGAAATGAAATCCGATATCTCTCATATTAGCTGCGCCAAGCAGTGCATCACACAAAGCGTGTATTAGCACATCAGCGTCAGAATGCCCAAGTAGTCCTTCGGTATGTTCAATTTTTATACCGCCGAGCCAAAGTTCGCGTCCTTCTGTAAGTATATGTACGTCGTATCCAAAGCCAACTCTAATGTTAGTCATCGTTTTTTTTTGTTTTATGGTGATGTTTTAAAATAAAAAAGCGGTTGCAACGACCTGAATAAAGGCGTTCGCAACCGCAGTAAGATTTTTGCTAAGTCAGCCTTTTTTTACTGAGCCAGACTTTTCAGTCCGAAAATATCAAATGTAAGCGAAAGTCTCAAAGTTCTGTCTAACGGATTGCTTTGCGCTGTAGATATTACATATCCGGCATCTAACTGCAATACGTTCAGTTTAAAACCTGCACCTACGGTAAAGTATTTTCTGTTGCCTTTATTCTGATTTTCATTAAAATATCCGGCACGAACAAAGAACTGATTGTTGTAAGCATATTCGGCACCAAGCGACCACATTACTTCCTGCAACTCTTCGCTAAATCCGCCGGGAGCATCGCCAAATGATTTGAATACTCCTGACAACATGGATACTTCATTGAAGTCGGTTGTTCCGTCGGGTGTAGGAACCAATAGTTTATTGATATCACCGCTGAACGAAATTTTCTGAAATTTATCAATAGGATAATCAAAAGAAGTTCCCAGACGCATGTTGGTAGGGATAAATCCATTGGTTGTACCTTTGTCATAAGAGATTTTTGCTCCTAAATTTGAGATATTAGCTCCAAATGCCCATAAGGCTTCGTTTTCACCAACACTGACCGGAAGTCTGTAGTAGGCAGATACATCGGCTGCTACTGAAAATCCGGGAAACATTTCACTGCCTCCGTCACCGTTAACACCATTGTTCAGGTCTGAGTAAATAAAACGTAGGGCTACAGAAGCCGAAAATCTTTCGGAAAGCATTTGCGAGTATGCAAAATCAAGCGCAAGTTCCAAAGGATGAACAGATCCTTGAGGCATACCTAATTGATCCATAAGTTGTAAATCGCCCAAAGAAAAATATCTGAAAGAGCTACTGATAGCCTGTCTGTCAGAAAACTTGTAGTAACCGGCAAGATAAGCTAAATCGATATCCGGAACAATGCTTCTCAACCAGGGAGTATACGACATTGAAACACCTGCCTCGCTCTCCATAAAAACATATTTGGACGGATTCCAGTATTGTGAGTTTACATCCGGTGAGGTTGCAGCTCCCAAATCACCCATTCCTCCACCTCTTGCATCAGGAGTGATTGTTAATGAAGGTACAACAGTAGAAATAGGATTAGGCTCAGTAGCCATCAAAAATAGTGGTAACGAAAATAAAATGCTGGCTGTTAAAATATACTTTTTCATTCGATTTTTATTTGAGATTGCAATATTACAACATTTATTGGACAAGCTAAATTAAATAACGGTAAAGATAAAAATTTATTATTGAATTACTAATAATTTATTTGTTTTGGAAAAAATATCACTAACTTTAGTTTTTATGCTTACACGGTAAAGGTAAATTCCCGGTTTTACTCTTGTGCCATTACTGCCAATTAAGTCCCAGGATATTTCATCGGCATTGGGTTGCTTAAAGCTCCATACCAAGCGTCCCGATAGGTCAAAAATATCTACGGTAGTACTTAAAACAGTTTCGGGCCTGTCATGTTCAATTTCGATGGTAGTTGAGCCTGTTTTAACCGGATTCGGATAATTTTTTATTGAGAAAATGACAGGTGTAAGCCCTTTTACAACAACGAAGTCAAGCGATGCCGAACTCGAATTATTGAGTAAATCCCAGGCTTTAAACTTGAGTGTATGCTTTCCGTTTTCAAGTTCGTTTAGCTTGTATTTTATTGTACCGGCAGTGTACGAATTGGCTTCGGACTCAAAATAATCATTCAGTACATAAGCTTGCTTTGGGTCGTTATCAATGGTTATGGTCAGGTCGTGCCCTATGCCGCTACCTGAACGATTAATGCCGTTCGGGTCATTTAGTTTAGCTATAAAAAGCGGGGTTTCATTTACTTTACCGCCGCTAACAAACTCTGTTGAGTTCAGATAAATTTGTATTTCGGGGCCAATGGTATCGGTAGAGTTTACCTCACTTGTACCGCCAACAATAAAGCTTTCGTTGTATCCTTGCCCTTCAAGTCCGGTTGACGAGTCGGAGGCATAATAATTGATTCGTCCGGTTCCGTAATTAAACTTGATGTCTTTAGGCATCATAAAAGAGAAATCAAACTCGCCATCAACCACAGTAGCTTTACCTGCGAAAAGTATATTCGGGCGGTTTTTGTATGTAAAAGCACCTTCATTGTGATTGTTCAATGTGGTAATTTTCTGCATTTTATCATACACCACTGCGTTTAAAGTTCCATTAAAATCAGTGGCTTTATTCCCGCTGTTGTCGGCCACTATACCTTTTACATTTACTATTGAAAGGGCTTTTAATGTATCGGTAGATAAATCAGTATTGCCGTTGATAGCTGTGGTGCTGATGTTATAGTCGGTAGGGTAATTGAGTCTTACCGCGGGATCGCCCATATAAATATAGGTGAGCTTGTTTATTTCGGCACTGATTGAATTTTTCGACATTCTTACAATATCTCCTATTCTATAATGTTCGTTGCTGAACATATTGTCGGAAACGAAACGGTTCATCGAAAAATTCTTATTGGCATATACAGGGCGTGCTGCCGATAGAACACCGATACCACCTCCCTGTTCGTTGAGCAGAACCTGCTCGCCTGCCGACAGCGCCTTGGTGTCGAACTGCAAAAAGTCGCAGGTGGCAGCCATCCATAAAGGCAACTGTTTGTTGCTCAGGTTGTAAATGTCGTTGGTGGTAAGGATGGACTCATTAGCCCATCCGGTAATGCCGGCATGCCCGGTATAGTTTAGCAGGAATAATCCTTTTTGAAGTTTATCCAGAAATTGTTTTCGGGCTTCGGGATACGCTTCGCCGGTAGCGGTTATTTCCTGCGTGTAGGAGTCGAGATAGATTTTGCTTACCTGATAGGCCGGATACTTACGGGCAATCATCGAGGCAATACTATCCGCATCGCTCATGTGTAGCGAGTAGTCGCCGTCGTCGGCCACAAAACACAATTGGTTTTTCCATGCGCCTTTGGTCTCATTTTTCATATACCGAATGGTTTTGTTTACTACTTGTGTAGCCTGTTCGGAGTTCTGCACCGGAAACCGCCCTATACCAATATCAAGCAGATGCGATGTAACATTGGTTCCTTCATTATCGTCGAGATATCCAAAATAATCATCGGTTACATAAGAATCTGTTATGATGAGTGATTGCTCGGCCTGATAGGTAAGGATCAGGTTATCGCCCGATGATGAAATTACCTTGCGGTTGTCGTAAGTCCCGCGCCCAAAAAGAAGCAGGTATTTGGGCATGTCGTCAGAGTTTCCGGAGGCGATGGCTCTATCGTAAAGCATTTTCATTATCCAGCGATAGGCTGTGGCATCGGGTGCACCCGACGAAAATTCGTTGTAAACCTGTTCGGTAGTTACTACTGCCACCGATAGGTTGTCGATTTCGCGATGGGCCTGAGCCAGCGTTTCAGCTTGCGATACAAAATCAGGATGAGTCAGTATGACCATATCGATAGCCGACAGGGCATGCAGGTTTTGGTTAGGAACCACACCTACAATCTCAGGTTTTGAAAATGAACCAGCCGAAGTAGGATCGATAGCTAAATAGGTTTTAGGTAGCGTGCCATTGTCGGTGAATGCTAATTTTCCGTTGGAGTTTGTTGTGGCAATCTGATAAATATGTTGTGTATCAGTAATATCCCAAATCTGAACGTTGGCGTTGGCGTCGCTCAACAGAAATTGATTGAACTTACCGGTATTCAGATTGCCCGGATATTGAAACTGCATGGCAGAGCCACTCATTTTCAAACTACGACGGACATTAACCACTACATAATTCAGGTATCCTTTGGCTGAGGAATTTGAGTTTGCGTAACTCAGGGCGAAATTCAGGTCATCGCCAGAGTAAGTATAGTTAAAAGTAGAAGTTACGCTTTTGCCTTTTTCGTAAGCATCGGTTTCCGATTTTTTGCTTACATACATTGTTTTGTTCTGCTCGTTGTTCAGTGTGAGCGAGAATGTAGACATGGCTAAAGCCGATGCCGCTACCTCAGTTTTCAGCTTAACGGTACTTGAGGGAATTGTGTTGGGGAAATTAAAAGGAATTGATAACGAAGAACCGGGATAAAACAAATTTCCATAAAATACTTTGCCGCTTTCGGCAATATTAAAAGCTTCTTTTTCGTAAACTGCATAGTCGGTAAACTCCTCTACCTGTGCAACGGTAGCGCCGGAGGGAATGTCGATTTGGGCAGATTCAATTTTTTTTCCGCTTCCCGCATCCGAAGTTACGAAATAGTATCCATAATTTGAATAAGTATTAATCGTGTTGGTGTATAAAGCTTCGGTTGTACTATAATTCCACTTGTTAACACCATTGCCATAAAACAAAATGTAGTCGCCGGCATTAAACATTCCATCGCTACCCTTATTCATATAAATGGCTACTTCGGGCAGATCGTCAATTTTAGCATTCATGAAATTCTGATCCAGTACATGACCTCCGTATCCAAATATCCGGACATTGGCCGGGTTGATGCCCATGGAGTTTAAATCTTCATAGGTGAGTTTGTATACTCCAGAGTTAACTATCCTTATTTTTGTAAATCTACCTTCGGCAAGTACCGAATTTTGGGCATAGCTATGCAGTCCGGCTTTGCTTACTTTCAGTGGCTGACTGTTTTTCTTGATGGTAAGTTCAAACGATTTAACTTTCAGAATTTGATTGTTTTTCAGAACAAAAGGAAATAAGCTGATGTCGGCATATTGGTTGGTTCGGTCAGATAATATTGCATAATTCAATACAGGCGATTCAGTCAGTAACTCTCTGTTAATAAGTTCGATTTCGTCGCTACCGGCAGCTATGTACTCATATTGCTTGGCCGAAATTTCGTAGTTGTATTGGGCGTCAACCGGTATTTTTTTATTGAAATAGGGAAGGTAATCGCCCGTAGGATAAACGGCGTCTTGAAACGAGATAATACTTTTGGATTGAGCGTTCGCATGCCATTTTTCCACCCCAAGCCAATTGATAACTTCTTGAGTGGTAATGGTGTTGTTATTGTTTTGTGAGTAAGCAATAAACGTTGTAGCTAAGAGTAGTAAAACAAGCGTATTTCTTATTTTCATCCAAAATTATTAAAAAAATTAATGGTAGGCTGTAGTAGGTTTGCATATACATCCTACATGTTTTTAGCCTTAAGAATTATGCGGGTTTCAATAGTTGCCTGCGCATAACTTATCCGCTATAAAAACGTGAAAGCAGGGCATTTATTGCTTAACGAGCCTCTGGTTTAGGCTTTATTTAATCTTGAAATCAAACAATTTATGGTCGGAGATATAGCCTTCGAGGTGATCGCCCGGCGAAACTTTGCCAACCCCTGCCGGAGTTCCTGTAAAAAGAATGTCGCCAATCTTCAGAGTAAAATAACGACTCACGTGAGCGATTAGTTCACTTACGGGGAAAATCATATCTGCCGAATGTCCGTTTTGTACAGTTTGCCCGTTAAGGTCGAGCCTGAAGCGTATGTCCTGCACATCAGGAAACTGTTCGATAGGTAAAAAATTGCCAATCACCGCAGAGTTGTCAAATGCTTTGCATATTTCCCAGGGCTTGCCGGCTTCTTTTTGTTGGCGCTGAATGTCGCGGGCTGTAAAATCGACCCCAAGTCCTATTTCCGAATAGTATCTGTGAGCAAATTTTGAAGAAATATTTTTCCCAATTCGGTTAAAACGAATGATAAGCTCGGTTTCGTAATGAATCTCGTTACTGAAGTCAGGTATATAAAAAGGCTTATTGTTTTTAAGCATAGCCGTGTCGGGCTTCATAAATACAACAGGCTCAGTGGGGTGTTTTGAATTCAGTTCTTTGTTGTGCTCAACATAATTTTGGCCGATAGCAAATATCTTCATTTTTGAAACAAGGAGGATTGTTATTTTTTATTGTTCTTTTCGCTCTCTTTAATGGCGTTCAGTCTGTTGAACATCACAGCCAGATGTGCGTAGATAGAGGTGTTTTGTACCACCACATTTTCGGGTACCCGTATGCGGTAGGGCGTGAAGTTCCAGATGGCTTGAATGCCGCCTTCTACCATAGTTTCGGCCACAGCCTGAGCTTTATCCACGGGTACAGTAAGTATACCGATGTTGATACCTGTTTGTTCCTGAAGCTCCACAAAGCGATCGATGTGATGGATAGGGATGTGATTGATGCTTGTGCCTGATAATTCATACTTTACATCGAATCCGGCTACAATTTCGAGTCCGAACTGAGCCAGCCCGTTATCGTGCATCAGGGCGCCACCCAAACTGCCGACTCCAAACAGGAACGCGTTGTGCGAATTGGTGAATCCAAGAAAGTTTTCGAGCACATCCACCAGTTCTTTAACGTCATAGCCAACCCTTGTGCGGCCTGAAATATGAACGTATGACAAATCTTTGGCAACCATAGAGGCATCTACAGCTATGTTTTTTGCAATTTGAGTGGAGGATAAAAAAGATTCTCCATCTTTTAAAACAAGTTGAGCGTAAGCCAGATACCAGGGTAGGCGGCGCAAAGTAGGCTCAGGCACTTTGAAAAAAAGATTCTGTTCAAATTGAGGCATCTTCCATATTTTTATATTGATTTGATTTACAAAAATAATCATTTTTTTTGTTTACACTGATTTCGGCTAAACTAAAAATGCAGGTAGATGAATTTTAGTGATTCTCAACGGGTTTTTCGGATAAATTGTGTAATTTTGTGTGTCAATGCAAAATCTGACATTTTATTTATAAATTATTGAATAACAGACATTAAATTACTACGATGGAGTATAGTTTCAGAGAGATAGAGCAGAAATGGCAAGCATTTTGGAAAGAAAATAACATCTATAAAGCCAATATAAACCCGGAAAAGCCCAAATACTACGTGCTGGACATGTTTCCTTATCCATCAGGAGCCGGTTTGCATGTGGGACATCCGCTTGGATATATTGCCTCTGATATATACAGTCGGTACAAACGGCTGAAAGGGTTTAATGTACTTCACCCCATGGGTTACGATGCTTACGGACTGCCGGCCGAGCAGTATGCGATACAAACCGGACAGCACCCGGCTGTTACTACCAGTAAAAACATAGCCCGTTACCGGGAGCAATTAGATAAAATCGGATTTTGTTACGATTGGAGCCGGGAGATACGCACCTGCGAACCTGATTATTATAAATGGACGCAGTGGGCTTTTATTCAGATGTTTAATTCTTATTATTGTAATGATGAGCACCAGGCTCGTCCTGTGACCGAACTTGTTGAAGCTTTTTCTGAGCAAGGTACCGAAGGGCTGAACGCTGCTTGTAGCGAAGAGCTAAAATTTACGGCTGCGGAGTGGAATGCGAAATCGGAAAAAGAACAACAGAAAATTTTGCTTAATTACCGCATAGCTTATCTGGCCGATTTGAAGGTAAACTGGTGTCCGGCTCTTGGAACAGTGCTTGCCAACGATGAAGTTAGCGAAGGGGTATCGGTTCGGGGCGGTCATCCGGTGGAACAACGAGTGATGCGCCAGTGGAGTTTGCGCGTATCGGCATATGCGCAGCGCTTGTTGGAGGGGCTGGATACAATAGATTGGACCGACTCGCTGAAAGAAACGCAGCGTAACTGGATAGGACGTAGCGAAGGAGCTGAAATGAGCTTCAAAGTTAAAGATGAAGATCTGGAATTTACGATATTTACCACCAGAGCCGATACGGTTTTTGGGGTTACTTTTATGGTTTTGGCTCCCGAGAGTGAATTGGTAGAGCAACTGACCACCGCAGATCAAAAGCAAGCGGTAGAAGCTTACATAGCAGCTACCAAAAAACGCACTGAGCGTGAACGCATTGCCGATAAGCGAGTCTCAGGGGTGTTTTCAGGATCGTATGCGGTGAATCCGCTAACCGACGAGGCTATACCTGTGTGGATAAGCGACTATGTGCTGGCTGGTTATGGTACCGGTGCCATTATGGCTGTACCGGCTCACGATAGCCGAGATTATGCTTTTGCTAAACATTTTAATTTACCAATAGTACCGCTTATCGAAGGTTGCGATGTAAGTGAAGAAAGTTTTGATGCTAAAGAAGGCATTGTGACCAACTCGCCCAAAACAGGGGCTGAGCGTCGGGGAGGATTGGTACTTAACGGCCTTACAGTGAAAGAAGCTATTGCTAAAACCAAATTATATATTGCAGAAAAAGGTTTGGGGCGCGTTAAGGTTAATTATCGCCTTCGCGATGCTATTTTTAGTCGCCAGCGCTATTGGGGTGAGCCGTTCCCGGTCTATTACAAAGACGGAATGCCTTACATGATCGACGAAAGTAAATTGCCTCTTGAATTACCCGAGATAGATAAGTTTTTACCTACCGAACAGGGCGAACCGCCTTTGGGACGTGCCAAAGCTTGGGAAATTGATGGATATCCGCTTGAGCTATGTACCATGCCGGGCTTTGCAGGTTCGTCGGCTTATTACCTGCGCTATATGGATCCTCAAAACGATAAGGCGCTGGTAAGTACCGAAGCTAATGAGTATTGGCGAAACGTGGATTTGTACATCGGTGGAACCGAACACGCTACCGGGCATTTGATATACAGCCGTTTCTGGAATAAATTTTTGTTCGATCTCGGGGTGGTTTGCGAAGAAGAACCTTTCAAAAAACTGATAAATCAGGGAATGATTCAGGGAAGAAGCAATTTTGTGTATCGTATTAAAGACACAAATACTTTTGTATCGCTGAATCTGAAGGAACAGTATGATACAACCCCCATCCATGTGGATGTTAATATTGTTTCAAATGATATACTGGACGTTGAAAAATTCAGAAACTGGAATCCTGAATACAAAAATGCAGAGTTTATCCTCGAAGACGGCAAGTACATCTGCGGCTGGGCGGTAGAAAAAATGTCGAAATCGATGTTCAACGTAGTAAACCCCGATGATATTGTAGAAAAATATGGCGCTGATACATTGCGTTTATACGAAATGTTTTTGGGCCCAATTGAGCAGTCGAAGCCCTGGGATACGAATGGTATTGACGGTGTTCATCGTTTTCTGAAACGCCTGTGGAGTCTGTTTTACAAAGGCGACGAGTTTATCGTAACCCGTGATGAACCATCGGCCGAAGAGTTAAAAATCCTTCATAAAACAATTAAAAAAATAACCTACGATATTGAGAATTTCTCTTACAATACCTCCGTATCGGCATTTATGATATGTGTAAACGAGTTGTTTGCACTTAAAAGTAGTAAGCAGGCTGTTCTGGAGCCTTTGGTGATTTTGCTGGCGCCATTTGCACCGCATGTGGCCGAGGAGCTTTACCACCTGCTTGGTAATCAGGGTACGGTTTGCGATGCCCGGTTCCCGGTGTGTAACGATGCTTATTTGGTTGAGAATACGGTAAAATATCCGATATCGTTCAACGGTAAAGTGCGTTTTACACTTGAACTACCGGCTGATATGAGTAAGGAAGAGGTAGAGAGAACAGCAATGTCAAACGACCAAACCGCAAAACAGCTCAACGGTTCAGCTCCGAAAAAAGTAATTGTGGTTCCCGGAAAAATTGTCAATATTGTTTTTTAAAAACAACTACTAAATGAGCCTAAAATCATTAACAAGGGAAACCTGGCGGAATATCCGGGAGTATATTATCATAGCTTTTGGGCTGTTGCTGTACGCAGGAGCCTGGAAAGCTTTTTTGCTGCCTCAGCAGATAGTGGGTGGCGGTGTTACCGGTATCGGGGCTTTGGTGTATTATGCCTCGGGGATACCTATTTCGTTAACGTATTTTGCAATCAATGCTGTGTTGCTGCTTATCTCCATAAAAACCGTAGGGCTTAAGTTCAGCTTACGAACTATTTACGGGGTGGCTATTATGACTGTTTTCTTCTCGGTACTGCCGCAGGCCGAAGCAGGAACATTTGTAAACAAAGATGACACTTTTATGGCTTGTATACTGGGAGGCTTAATCTCGGGAGCTGGTATTGGTATCGTGTTTTTATCAAACGGTAGCTCGGGTGGAACCGATATCATAGCTAAGGTTATCAATAAATACCGCAATATAACGCTGGGACGTATTTTGCTTTACTGCGATGTATTGATTATTTCTTCGTCATATTTTTTATCAAACGGGAGTATTGAAAGAATTGTGTATGGGTTAACACAACTTGCTGTTACTACTCTGGCAGTCGATATGGTTGTAAATGGGGTGCGTCAGTCGGTACAGTTTTTTATATTCTCGAAAAACTACGAAGAAATAGCCACCCGTATCAATGTGGAAGTACACCGGGGTGTAACTATACTGGATGGTATGGGTTGGTACTCCAAGGAGCCGGTAAAAGTAATCACGGTAATTGCCCGTAAAAACGAGTCGGTTAAGATTTTCCGCATTGTAAAGGATGAAGATCCCAATGCCTTTATATCGCAGTCGTCGGCCATCGGAGTGTACGGTCAGGGCTTTGATGTAATTAAGTCAAAGTGATAATGGCTTAATGATGAATAAATTTTGTTAATGTGAATAGACTTGCAGGAGTCGTATCACGTTAATCGGATATATTTGTATTTATTCTCAGGCTACTCTCTGTTCGGTAATACTCATTTTTATATTTTCAATGAATGAAGAAAATTCTGGTAATGCTTATTGTGAGTTTATTGGTAGGAAGCAGTCTGGCACAGTCTGATATCAGCATGGCTACGCATTGGTACAACAGGGCAAATTATAATCCTGCGTCCATAGCGCGGCCTGGCTATATGTATATTTTTTCAAATATCAGGCAGCAATGGGCCGGAGTAAGTGGTTCGCCTCAGACAATCAATTTCCAAATGTCGGCCTTTCACTACCCTTCACGTTCGGCTTTTGGCTTTTCTTTAGTGTCTGACCGTACGGGTGTTACAACCTCAATAAATCCCATGCTTACTTATGCTTATCGCATAGCCGACGATGATAAAAACTCAGCTTTTTCGATGGGGCTTTCGGCCGGAGTTTTCGGTCGCTTTTTCGATGGCTCAGCTTATGAGCCCGAGCAGGAGAACGATCAGGCTATCAGCACAAATAACCTGACCTATATCAGACCCGATGCCAATGTAGGCATGGAGTATCAATCGAATTTGTTCATAGCCGGGTTGTCGGTTACGCATGTGTTTTCAATATTGAGTACTGAAACTCTTTACCTGAATTCAAGCCACAACTATGGGTATCTGATTTTTAAAATTACAAAACCGGAATTTGCCAGTTATTATTTAGGTGCGCAGGTAGTTAATCAGGGCGGAAACTTTTATTACGAAGGAAATGCAATGGTTCGAATTAAAAAACCTACGGGTTTGAACCCGGGTCCTCAGGAGTTGTTTGATTTGGGTATTTCATACAGAAACACGCGTTTATTTACCGCTTTTGCGGGAATTAACATTAGTCGAAATTTCAGAGTAGCCTATACTTATGGTCGCAGCTTTACGTCCGGATACAGCAGCAACGCAAGTCACGAGATTATGCTCGAATACCGCATTCCGTTCCATTGGGCAGCTTGCATTCCGTGTTTGAATAATGCCCGCGAAGACTGGTACCGATAGAATTTCTTTTTTTTACGCAAAATATGAGTGATAATTTAAAAAATAAAATGATTGGTTCTCTTGCCTGGACTTCGGTCGACAGGTTTGGGCAGCAGTTTATTCAGTTTTTTATCACTATCGTATTGGCTCGCCTGCTTACGCCTGATGAGTATACGCTTATAGCTTTGGTTACAATTTTTGTTACTTTGTCCAATACACTTACCGACGGTGGTTTTGGATTTGCTTTAGTACGCAAGCAGGATGCTACTGACTTAGAGTTTAGTACGGTCTTTTATTTTAATGTATTTGTGTCGGTTTTCCTGTACCTGCTTTTATATTTCCTGGCTGTGCCCATTGCCGCATTCTACAAGCAGCCTGATTTGGTATTGGTGGCTCGGGTAGTATTTTTATCAATTTTATTTAATTCATTCTATTTGATTCCAAATGTTAAATTGGTGAAAAATCTGGATTTTGGAAGTAGTGCCAAAGTAAATATTTTATCGGTTTTTTTAAGTGGTGTCACAGGTATTGCGGTGGCACTGTATGGGTTGGGAGTATGGGCTCTTGTAGCTCAGCAGGTTACCTTTCAGATGTTTCGCGTTATCGTAATTCACTATTTTGTTAAATGGAAACCGGTTCGCGGGTTTTCTTTTCAGATTATTCGTAATTTTTGGTCGTATAGCATCGGATTACTTGGCACTTCGGTTTTAAATAACATATTCAATTACTTGTATCTGTTGGTATTAGGTAAATATTTTAAGCAAGAATTAGGACTTTATTATCAGGCCAACAAACTGAACGAAACCACTAATTTTAGTTTTCAGGTAATATTGGGCAGTACATATTCTGTTTTTGTAAAAATACAGGATGATACCGAACGCTTTGTCAGAGTTTTCAGAGAGTTGGTAAGGCGTTCGTCAATTGTTATTATTCCCGGTATGTTGCTGCTTATAGTTATAGCTCATCCGCTTATTTATACCCTGTTGTCGGCCAAGTGGCTGCCTTCTGTACCCTATTTCCAGATGCTGGCCTTGGCATCAATTTTTAATCCGTTCTACGCTTTGTCAATTGGTGCATTAAATGCAAGAGGCAAGTCCAAAGCAACATTCACAATTGAATTTGTAAAGAAAGCGTTGATTTTGCTTTCAGTTTTTGTTTGTATCGATTTTGGGGTTATAGCGTTGTTAGCAGGTTTTTGTGTGGCCAATTATTTGTCGTTTATCATCACAGTTTTTGCCATAAAAAAAGAGTTGAAGCATTATTGGAGGCATCAGTTTTCCGATATTTTTTATGCAATACTTATTGGCGTAATTGTAGGAGGTATTGCACTTTTGCTTACGTTGATAATTGAAAACCTGTATGTTTTGTTACTGGCGCAAGTGCTAACCGGCCTGGTTGTTTACGTAGCATCAATACGTTTGTTTTATAAAGAAATTTTTAATAGTGTTTATTCAATTTTGAAAGAAAAAATACAAAAATGGCAACTGAAGATAAAAAAACAATAAAGGTATTTTTTGTTGACTTTTGGAAAGGTTTTGACCCTGAAAATAACTTTTTTGTGGACAGAATGAAGCTTTATTTTCAGGTACAGATAGAAAAACAAAGCCCTGATTTTCTTTTTTATTCATGGAATGGATACGAAAATCTGAAATACACCAATTGTGTAAAACTTTATTTTACAGGCGAAAACGATGTTCCTGATTTTAATTTATGCGATTATGCTATAGGATTTCATCATATTACCTTTGCCGACAGGTATTTCCGCTTGCCTCTTTTTGTTTTGTACAAATGCTTTGGCCAACTTCCCGTAAATTATGCCGACACCTTGGATAAGAAAGTGTATCTCGATCGGAAATTTTGCAGCTTTGTAGTGTCAAACTCGCAGGCTGCCGACCCAATACGAGATGAGTTTTTCGCTGCCTTATCGAAATATAAAAAGGTTGATTCGGGAGGCCGTCACCTTAATAATATTGGATACAATGTGCCAGATAAACAAGAGTTTATATCTAAATACAAGTTTAATATAGCTTTCGAGAATAGTATGGTGCCCGGATATACCACTGAGAAATTGCATCAACCACTTGCTGCGAGTACCATCCCTATTTATTGGGGCAATCCACGGGTAGAAGATGATTTTAATAAAGAGGCGTTTGTATATGTGAATGATTACGCTACTTTAGATCAGGCTGTGGCCGAAATTATTAGGCTTGACAATGACGACGAAACATATCTTAAAAAATTATTACAGCCATCATTTATTACCGGACAGCGGGATATGGATGCCTGGTTAGAGAGTTTTGATAATTATATTCAACAGGTTTTTCAAAATGATGTCCCTGACGCTAAACGTTTGCCCATGTTTGGCTATTCGGCCTTTTATCGAAAACGCAGAAAGGTTGTTGAATTCATATGCCGACTTCCGGGATTAAAATACCTCATCAGGAAAGTAAGTTATAATTCGTAATGAAAAATTAACCTAAACTTCTAAGAAGCATTATTTTGATTCGAAAGGCATTTCGTAAGAATAGTCCGTACTGTTTCGACCGCAAAAGAGTTTTGATAAGAAATATAAACAGATTCCAAACTTGCAGGTTCAGAAGCTTTTTCTTTTTCCTGTTGTCAAAATTCGTTTTTTCTTTCAACAATTCATTTCCCACAGTGTATCGATAGTCGATAAGTTTTTGTGAAATAGTTGAGGTCATCGTTGAGTTTGCTCTTATCCTGCGGCGAAAAAAACTGCGCCGGATAAACGAGACCTTTTGGGCAGACAGATACAGGATAATTGTATATAAAACATCTTCGTACAGCACACCCGGATAAAAGCTCAGCGCAATACCATCCAAATAGCTTTTGCGAATAAAGCAAAGGCAGACGCTACAAGTGTAAGCTTTTTTTTGATGTAAAAATTCGGCTAAATCTGCACCCGTATACTGCTTATCTTCAAGCAGAGAAGTGCGCTGGTAACTGGCGTTAAAACTTGGTTTCATGCCATTTTCGTAAAAGCTGATGCCATCAAATATCAGAAAATCGGAGTTGTCGCCATCCATTTTCTGATAACAAAGTTCTAAGCAGTCTGGTTCCAGTATGTCATCGCTATCGAAAAAGTAAATGTATTGACCCACAGCATGTTCTAAACCCGTGTTTCGGCATACGGAAACACCCTGATTCTGCTCGTACGAAATAACTTTTAGACGTGAATCCCCGGAAGCCAGCTTTTGCAGAATTTCGAGCGAATTATCAACCGAACCATCATTTACAGCTATAATTTCGATATCTTTTAAAGTCTGATTCTGAATAGAACTGACAGCCGCTTGCAAATAAGCCGACGTATTGTAAACCGGTATAATTACACTTACTTTGATACTATTCATGATAAAAAAGCTTTGTTGCGAATGGTATGATAAAAGAAACGCTTGGTGATAGCAAAACGTTTAAGAAGCGCCTTATTTGTAGTGAAATTAAGCAGTATTTCCTGCACCGAAGCATCGTTTCTCACCTGTTTGAAGAAGGAGGCGAGGGTGGATGTTTTTTTAAATTTCAGTTCGTTTCTGAACGATGAATAAAGTCGCTTTAAAGTACACTCGGTAAACTCAGTACTGTATTTTTCCAATATATTATTCTCTATCAGGAAATTGTGGATTTCCCGGATAAGTGGTCGTATTCTGGCAATGGAGCGATAGCTGTAATTTTCATAATTGTTTGCACTGGTATTTACATGGTGATAGTAAGTTTCGGGCAGATAAAAAACTTTAGCAGCAAAATGATAAACTTTGATACTAAAAAAAACATCTTCCATGGTTACTACACGGTTATCGGCAAACCATATATTATGTTCGAGCAAAAAGTCGCGACGGTAAATCTGATTCCAGATTACATTCATGTTGTTGAATGATTGTGAGTTACGAATAGAATAACGGGCGCTGATGAGAGCCTCGAAAGCCTGTTGCTGAAACTCTTTGGCGCTGTATCCCTGCGGAAATGCAAAGAAGGTTTGTCCCTCAGGGTTTTCGTCGAAATAGTTGCTGATAACCACGTCAGCCGATTCCTGAACAGCCTTATTGTAGAGCTGCTCAAACATCTCAGGGTCGCAGTAATCATCATGATCGGCAAAACCAAGGTATTGTCCACTGGCGTATTTTATCCCTTCGTTGCGCGAAAATCCGGTGTGCAGGTTTACTTCGTTACGAATCAGTTTTATTCTCGGGTCGGTAGCAGCATAAGCTTCGGCCACTTTATCGCTTCCGTCGGTAGGGCGGTCAAGCACCAGTATTATTTCAATCTCGCGTAGGGTCTGACTGATAAGCGAATTAAGGCATACCTGAAGATATTCTCCGGCATTGTATACAGGTACAATTATGCTTACTTTGGGGTAATTTTCCATATTTATAATGCTCCGCTTATATGTTGTAATATCCTGATTTTCCTTGAAATCCATGCATTGTTCCAAGCAGTATTGCTTTGATTTTCTTCAGTCGGTCTGTTTCAAACACAAGCTTCAACAGGCGATAAATCACTTTGTACTTTATCAACGACACTTTGTCTTTTTTAGTAAATTCTTCAGGATATTCTTTCCACAAAATAATTGTATTCCGAATGATGTAGTACGAACTGATAGCCGGATAGTTGTTGATTGTTAATCCCAATTTGTTTTTTGTAGCATATCCCATTTGGTGATGCAAAACAACGTTTTCGAAACGTACAATTCTATAACCCAATTTACGAACTCTGAAACTAAATTCGGTGTCGATGGCATAAATCAACAAATCTTCTCTGAAATATCCGCTTTCCGTAAACAGCCCGGTGGGATAAACAGCTCCCGATGTATAAGCCAGTTTTAGATTATGAATGTTTTGCGATACTGTTACATTTGTTTCAAACGTTGGTGTAAATATCGCTATTTTATCATCATTATTATTCTCTATTGTTTGTTTGAATACATCGAAATGACCCTCGGAAAAATAACTATCCTGATCCATAGTCAGAATATGAGTAAAGCCATTTTCAATAGCCCAATTGATACAAACATTAAAGGGATAGGCCAGATATTCGTTCTTGCCTGTTGTTTTTATCTCTATTTTAGAATTGTTTATCTTATTTGCAAGAAGATTTAGATTGCTTTCGGCTGATGGCGTATTTTCCCATAAAATAAGGTGGTCGACTCCGGATAAATAGCTTAGAATATTTTTCTCCAAATCGGCCAACGAAGGGCGGAATACCGATACGATACCTAAAATTCTCATTGTTTTTATTGGATTTTTAATAAATCATTTCTGTTTTATGAAGTTTAGCTACTGTGGCTATTTGCCTGTAGGCCATGTCTTTCATTGTGCCTAACGACAGTAACTTCACAAATTTTATCTTCCAGTCGTTTCTGCTGTTTATACCTTCGCTCCTAACAATTTTATACCCCATATTGCTAAAAAGTTGATATATACTTTTTGAAGTAAAGAACCTGATGTGTGTATCGTCAAGTATGCCTCCTTCTGGTCTATATCTGAACTCACCATGCAGCACAATTTCTATCATATTGGCGATAAATCTGAAATTAGGAATTGATGATACAACAACACCACCATCTACAAGAATTTCTTTTGCCATTTCTAAAGTATTCCAGGGTGAATAGATATGTTCCAACACGTCGTTAAATACGATACAGTCAAAATAATTTTTCGGCAAATCATTAAAAACGTCATCAAAATTGCCTATCACTACTTTATCGCAAACCGATGCGGCTTTCAGCGCTGTTTCTTTGTTCATCTCTACACCCCACAACTCTCTCTCTTCTTTTTTTATTAAGGAGCAAAAGGAGCCATCGGAGCATCCGATTTCAAGTATTTTAATGGCATGCTCGGGAATGTATTTTTTCATTTCAATACGGGTGCTGTTTAGGTAAAGTGCTTTGTTTGTGTTGATTGTGCTTGGTGTTTTCATGTAAATCGGAGTTAAAGGTTATTTATTTCTTGAGCTGCTATCTCGGCCGCTCGTCCATTGCCGTATAAATTCAGTTTAAAATTAGCCTGTTGAACAGAAAAATTATCGTAAGCTCTCAGAATATCTTCAGGTACAGTACCTGCAAGCGTATTAAACCCGTTTTCCACCAGTTCTACCCATTCAGTTTCATCCCGGAGGGTAATACAAAACTTGCCCGAAAAGAATGCTTCCTTTTGTAAGCCGCCACTGTCGGTTACCACCATTTCGCAGCTCTTAAGCAGCATAATCATATCGAGATAACTTACGGGGTCAATCACCATAAACTCAGGCAGTACGTAATGATGAGCCAGAATGCTTCGCGTGCGCGGATGTATGGGCATTACCACCGGAATTATTTTATTCAGGTCGTTGAGCGCTTTAACTATATTTCTGAGGTTTTCGGGATTTTCAATATTATTTTGCCGGTGTACTGTGGCCAAAATAAACCTGTTGACACCGGTTTTGCGCAAAATATGTGAACGGAGTTTGGCATTAGCAGCATAAAACTGGTAAGCATCCTGCATTACATCGCCGTTCATTACTATTTTGGCTGAGCTCAGGTGCATGCCTTCATCGGTCAGGTTTTTAACGGCATTGCCGGTAGGGCAAAGCAATAAGTCTGAAATACGGTCGGTCAGTATGCGGTTTATTTCTTCAGGCATAGCCATATTGAACGACCGGAGACCGGCCTCTACATGGATTACCGGTATTTGTAGTTTGGCTGCTGCCAGCGCTCCTGCCAGCGTAGAGTTGGTATCGCCATACACTAAAACGCCTTCGGGCTTTTGGGCTATCAATATGGCTTCAATTTCTTCAAGCATTCTGGCTGTCATGGCTCCGTGGGTCAATCCGTGAACCTGAAGTTTGAATGCAGGTTTTGGAATTTCCAGCTCCTGAAAAAAAATATCCGACATATTGGCATCGTAATGTTGCCCTGTATGAATAATTCTTTCCTCAACATCAACTAATCTGAGTTGCCTGCTGAGGGTAGCTGCTTTAATAAACTGAGGGCGGGCGCCAACTACGGTTATGATTTTTTTCATCGGTCAACAATCTTAATTTCAAATAATTGAATCCAATACTTCGGCCAGCACTCCGCATTGCGCTTTTCGGGAATATTGCTGATACCCTGAGGGCTCAGATGTAAGCTTATTGTTTTTGTAAGCTTCAAATAAGTCTGATATGGCTTTCTTCATTCCTGCAACATCATCAAAATCAACAATCAACCCGGCTTTGGTTTCGGTCAGCAGCGTTGCAATGTCGCTTTTTGATGGCCCTATAGCCAATACCGGCCTTTCCGAAGCCATATATTCATACAGCTTTCCCGTTAAAATCCCATTGGCATTAGGTGTATTGTTAATCAGCAGCAATAATACCGGAGAAGTTTGCTGGTAAGCAATGGCTTTGGCATGCGACATGTAGCCGAGACTTTCAACATGGTTTTGCAGGCTATATTTTTCAATATCAGTAAGTACGCAATCTTCTACATTGCCTACCAGTCGTACTTTGAGCTTGGTTTTAAATTCGTCGTTTTCGGCTATCAATTCGCTAAGCGCTTTCCACAGTACATGTGGGTTACGGGCAGCGTTGATACTACCTATATGCACCAATGCAAATGCTGTATCCACAGGTTCGCTGGTTCTTACAATGTCTTCCTCGTCATACCCATTGTGAACCAGGCTTACGGGTACTTTGCCCAATTCCGAAAGTTCATTGCACCAGGTAGGAGTTACGCTCACTACACGCGAAGCTTCTGTCAGCACTTTTTGTTCCAGCCGATGATGAATCGAATCTGAAAGCTTGCTTAGTTTCAGCTCTCTGTAGAAATCAATATTGGTCCAGGGGTCGCGAAAGTCGGCTATCCAGGGTAAGCCTGTTTTCTTATGTATTTTCCGGGCTATAAGGTGCATTGAGTGGGGAGGCCCGGTACTTATTATTGCATCTACAGGGTTGTTTTCTAAATACTTAGTCAGATATGCTACTGATGGCTTTATCCAAAAACAACGGGGGTCAGGAATCAACAGGTTGCCCCTTATGGCAAGAGCAATTTTATGAATCTTATTTTGTTTTTTATCCCCTCCCGAGAATGACACATTGACCTTCTGACCTTTTTTCCCAATCAGGGTTTTGTATATCTCGTAAGGTTCCCAAATGCGGGTTTTGAGTATTTTCAAATCGGGCGATACATCCTTGAGTAAGCTATTATCTTCGATGGCAAAGTCCGGATTTTCAGGAGTATATACTACAGGTTCCCAGCCATAAAGAGGCAGGTATTTGGCAAATTTAAGCCATCGTTGCACTCCGGCACCTCCCGAAGGAGGCCAGTAATAAGATATAATCAGAACTTTTTTCATGCGTAAATCATTTTTTTTAGAAGGCTTTAGCTCTTCATAAATTATTTTTATATCCCGTTTGAAATCAGCTTCTTATTTTAATCCAAGAAGATAATATCCCGAGCTTGTGTAAAAATTCCGTAAAAGAAGAATATTGAACCAAAAAGATAATTTGCGGGGTTTCAAGCCAAATTTCACCTCATAAGCAGGGTTAATAAAATAAAGCCTTTTCATAAGTAGTTTATAACCATTTTTTCGATAAAGAATTTCAAATCGTTCAAGGCTTATGCCGGTTTTTTTTATATCGAGCAAGCTTTGAATCTTTGAATTATTTTCGCCAAATGCTTTTAAAATTAACTTGTAAATCAATTTCGGCAATAAATGAATGTACGGTGTGTGCGACAAAACAATGCTTTTGCATAGCTGTTGATGACCGCCAAAAGGGTTTTGCCACGGAGGGAATGCCAAAAAAACAACACCGCCTTTCGAAAGTAGATTTTTCATCATGCCCAAAAACTTGTTCTGGTCATGTATGTGTTCAATTACATCGCGAAGGATAATCAGGTCGAATTTGGATTCAAACTCCGTTATTTTATAAATATCCTCGTTAATCAGTTTTAATAGATGTGCATTAGGATGAAGGGCAAAAAACTTTTCGCCCCGTTCAATTTTCGTTAAACTGTAATCCACTCCGGTACAGTTACACCCCAAATCCAAAAATGGTTTTAGGTTTCCAGCTTCGCCGCACCCGATTTCGAGCACCTGCATTTTTTCAATCAAAGGTTTAATACTTCCAATAAAAGGTAACACATATTTCTGTGTACTGATAATTTGTTCGTTAAAGTATTGTTCAGGGTTAGAATGTCGTTTTTGCATGTAAATAATTTAGGTTTGTAAGGTTTTTGATAAATTAACTGCTTATATTTTTAATTGCATTTCTTAGTCTGTTAATGGTTTCGTCTTTTCCTATTAATGATACGATGTCGAACATGTGAGGACCTTTAGGTTCGCCCACTACCGATAGTCTGAATGCATTCATCACACCTCCAAGGTTATATTGTTTGGTGTTTATCCAGTCTTTAACTATTTCTTCGGTTTTTTCAGTACTAAAATCTTCGATAGATTCGAGCACCGAAATCAGTTCTTCCATTTGGTCGGGCGTTTCTGTTTTCCAGCGTTTTTGCACTGTTTTTTCGTCGTATTTTTCTGGCGCTACAAAAAAGAAGGCCGATTGTTCCCAAAGGTCTTTCACGAAATTAGCTCTTTCGCGCACCAGCGAAACTATTTTCATAACCTTATCGGTGTCTTCAATAATGTCTTTTTCTAACAGAATGCGTTGGAATAAATCTGTAATTTCGTCTACAGGTTTTGCTTGTAAATATTTGTGGTTGAACCATTTCCCTTTTTCGTAATCAAACTTGGCACCACTTTTACTTACTCTGTCGAGCGAGAAGAGTTCAACTAATTCATCCATGCTGAAAATTTCCTGTTCAGTGCCGGCATTCCAACCCAGCAATGCAAGAAAATTTACCACTGCTTCAGGAAAATATCCGGCTTCGCGATAGCCTGACGAAGTTTCGCCTGATTTGGGATCTTTCCAGTTGAGCGGAAACACCGGGAATCCAAGTCGGTCGCCATCGCGTTTGCTTAGTTTACCATTGCCGTCGGGCTTAAGCAGCAGCGGCAGGTGAGCAAACTCAGGCATAACGCTTTCCCAGCCCAAATACCGGTACAGGAGTACATGCAGAGGTGCGGAGGGAAGCCACTCTTCGCCCCGTATCACATGCGATATTTCCATCAGGTAATCGTCTACTACATTGGCCATGTGGTAAGTAGGTAGTTCGTCGGCCGATTTGTACAAAACTTTATCATCAAGTACCGATGAGTTGATAATTACTTCGCCCCGGATTAAATCCTGTACTTTAATTTCCTGATCAGGCTCAATTTTAATACGCACCACATATTGCTCCTTGTTACCGATACGCTCTTTTACCTCGGCGCTATCCAGTGTTAGCGAGTTGGTCATTTGCATACGCGTTTTGGCATCGTATTGAAAATTGGCAATTTCGTTTCGTTTAGCATCAAGCTCAGCAGGCGTATCAAAAGCAATATAGGCCAATCCTGCATCCAGCAGTTGGTCTACGTATTTACGGTAAATATCTTTGCGTTCGCTTTGGCGATAGGGCGCATGTTGCCCAGTAGTTTCAACTCCAACTCCTTCGTCAATTTTAATTCCGAGCCAATTCAATGCTTCAACAATATAATCCTCAGCGCCAGCAACAAAGCGTGCCGAATCGGTGTCCTCAATACGCAAGAGCATATCGCCACCATGTTTTTTAGCAAAAAGATAGTTGTAAAGAGCGGTACGAACACCGCCAATATGTAAAGGCCCGGTAGGGCTTGGGGCAAAACGCACCCGTACTTTTCTGTTCATTTTTAGTTAGTAAAATTAAACCTGTAATAAGGCACGCAAATTTACATAAAAAACACAAACAAGTCAACATTGAATTTATGTTTTCGATAGCCTGACTCGATTAACCGTATATTTTATTGGCTGTACGGTAGAGTTGCGCATATTTTCCGTTTTGTTTCATCAGTTCATCATGCGTGCCATGTTCTACAATTTCACCTTTATCGAACACATAAATAAGGTCGGCCCACTGAACGGTTGATAGCCTGTGGCTCACAATAACTGAGGTTTTATGTTGCGTTAGTTCTTTCAGACTTTGGATAATTTGTTCTTCGGATTGTAAATCGAGTGCGCTCGACGGTTCGTCCAGAAGCAGGAGCGGGGCATTGCGGTAATATGCACGTGCAATGGCCATTTTTTGCCACTGACCTATGCTGAGTTCCTCGCCTCCCTGAAACAGGTTGCCCAGCAAAGTGTTGTATCCCAAAGGAAGTTTGTCAAGTACATCGTCGATACCTGCTTTTTGGGCAGCATCTTTTACCAAATCCATATCCGGCTTTTCGTGGCTTTTGCCTAATGCAATATTTTGCATCGCACTCACGTTGTATAAAGCAAAATCCTGAAATACAGCGCTTATATGTTGTCTTATCTTCTCTCCACCTATTTTTTCTGAACTTATTCCATCAAAATAAATATGGCCTGATTGTGGAAAATAAAATCCGCAAAGCAGCTTTATTAGTGTTGATTTACCTGATCCGTTCGGACCTACAAAAGCCACCGTTTTTCCGGCAGGAATGGTTAAAGATATGTTTCTGAGTGCTTTGCGCTGGCTGGATTGATAGCTAAATGTAAGGTTTTCAGCCTTTATCTCTGTTTTTAAACTAAAACCTTCATGCTCGCGTGAAACCTTGTTGGGTTTAGTGGATTGTAAATGGAGAAAGTCGATAAAATCATTCAGGAAGGCATTGTCTTCGGTAATTCGGGTAACAGACCTGAACATATCGTTCAAAACTGAGTAGCCACGCTGAAATGCAAAAAGGAATAAAATTACTGTTCCGATGCTGATTTTTCCATTGATATTCAGGAACAAAACCAGCCCAATTGACCCAAATATCAATAAGGCCGCAAATAATTGAGTGAATAATATCTGTATTAACTCAGATTTTTGGAGCGATATTTTTTCGGTAAAAAGTTTTTGCTGGAGTTTATCGAATTTTGTAAGAAAAAAGTGTGAGAAGCCAAATAGCTTTTGTTCTTTGGCAAAAGGTACGCCGGTAAGTACGCGGTTGTAATAAAACATTTCACGCTCGCCAGGGCTTTGTTCGTTGCGCAGTTTGTAAAGTCGGCGCGAAAACTTTATCCTGACCAGCAAATCAGGAGCAACGGCTACCAACAGTATAAACACCAGATACCACTGAATGGAAGCAAAAATCCCAATCAGAAATACCGAGGCTCCTATGGATTTAAAAGCGGTTAATATTTCGTTGGTTATTTTCATCGGACGGTACGATGCTTCCTGTACTGCGCGGTGAATTTTGTTTTGAAGTTCGGGGTTTTCGTAGTACGAGAGTTCCAGTTCCGTGTGTTTGCGGTGCAGAAGGTCATGTACGCTTTGGTTGACTGAGTGGGTCAGTTTTGCCGAGTAGAATATGCGTAGTTCGGATAATAAACCACTAAGCAGGAACAGAATAGCAATACCCGATAGATAAAAAATGATGTTGGTTAGGTTGTAACTTGCGTGGTTGGTTTGGTTAACTAATGTATCTGTAAGAAATTTAAGAAATATGATAAGGATAAAAGGTAAAATTCCCTGAATGAGCGAGATTATGGCATTAGAGGCAAAAAGTTTTTCGGACGCGGAAAGTATAACCGATAGATTGCTTTTTATCGAACTTAACTTTTGTCTGAGGTTTTGGGCTTTCAGTATCAAATGACCTGATGTAGCGCTAAGTTTTCCAAAGTTCAGAGCCAGCATTTTTTGTAAGCCGTTGGCGATAAAGTATGTTTTGCCAGCTCTTTCGTACGAAGTGATTTTACCCCAAAGCTCACTTACGGAAACTTTTGGGTCATATTGATAATTAAAATCGCCTTTGGTTATTAGAGTACTCTCGTTCTTTTGAATGAGTCGGTGAGCTACATATCCGTTTTTTTTCCTGAATACAATAATGTCGCCCCGATGTATTTCGTCGATATGGCATTTTTCAACAATTCCGTAATCTCCGGCTTTGAACGTAGGGAACATACTGTATCCCGTCATTTTTATTTTTAAATGACGGTCGTTATCGAGCAGCTCTTCAGCCCATTCCCGAATTTCGGCGCTGTTGTTACTTATCTTCATAGTTTAGCACAAAATCAATAACACTCCTGTCTGGTACAAAACCAAGGTCAGATACCGGAGTTTTGGCGCATACACCGCTAATAAATTCCAGGTTGTTATTAATAATGTATTCATTAAAATTATTCTGAATGCAAAAGGCCAGTACTCTGGATACGGCCACTGCTCCTGTAATTTTCGCTATCCGGTTTTCGGGAGCATGACTGATAAGATATATGCTGCTTAGAGGTGCTTTTTTGGGTATATCCGGGTAGTACATGGGAGTGTTGTGTACAAAAAAATCGTTGCCTTCTTTCTTGATTATGAGTCGGTCATCGTTAATAATTAAATCGCCATCCGAAGCCCAAATCTGCGACATGGTACTTTTGCCATTTCCTGAAAAACCCGTAAAAACCCGCCCTTTTTCTCCATCATAAACGCAGGAGGCATGTATCATTACAGCATCATTTTTGATGGTCAGATACTGCATTACGATAGGTCCCATAGGGAAGCTTAGTGGAACAAGCCGTCCCTGAGGAGTGGCTGCGCTATATATTTTCCAATGTTTAAAGTCGGCCGATAAAAAGGCTACCTGCTGTATTTCGGTTTTGTTTTGCTGATTGTAAATAACAAAGCCAAGCGAATCTTTATTTTCGTAAATAGAGTAGAATTTCTGATCGTCGTTTTCGGCTTCAAATACGGCTTTACTATCTGTAAATAATCCTTCGGGAATGCCCTCAAAGCATTGTATGGTAATGTCAGGCTTGTTTATTTTTCCGGTAACAAAGTATTTGTATCCGGTTTCAATCTCAATCGGAAGCGTTTGCGGAATCAATTCAATGCTATATCCGGCAATATTCAGAAAAATGTTTTTCAGGGCCATTTAAATATTTTTATAAGCTACTTTCTTAATTTCCAGTCAGGATGCTGGTGGAGAATAAAAACGGCTGATTAAAAATTATAATTAAAATAAAGTTTCGGATGCTACTTTTTTAGTGTACTGCCAAGTTTATCAAGAAAAGCATTCAAATCTCTTTGAGCTGATTCAGAATCGATATCAAACTCACTCACCAAAGAGTTCAATAAGTTATCAAAAGTTTGCGCATCGTGAATGTTTTCCCATATAAATTTACCTGTTTCGTTGAGCGTGAACAGAGCATTCATTTGCGCCACGTTGCCGGTAAGGGGTACGATAATAAGTTCGTCGCCTACTACGCGGGTAACGAAGTTTTTTTTAAGATTAACGATTTCAGCCAGACTTGTCATAATGCAATATTTTAATATTATAATAGGTATAGTTAAGTGATGAACTACGTTTGGTACAAAAAAATGATTTTCAACTACGTGCCTATAATTATGTAAACGCAAAGATAAAAAAATAATTTCACCTCAGACAGTGTTATAAAAAAATCAAAGCCTCCGAATTTTCAGAGACTTTGTTTTTTAATTCAATATAATCTAAGCCAGTGGCTGATTGTTGAAGGGGTTGTTGCAATTATTTTCGCCTGTGAGCCCTATGCTTTCCGAAGGCCCTCCCGGTGGAGCGGATTCCATAGCAAGTGATATTTCCGAATCCAGTTTTATGGTTGAAATCAACGGTTTCGAATAAGTTTTTTTATTCGCTCTATTATTATTCGTGTCTATTTTCATAGGATATTTATTTCTGATTTAAACATTATTCTATTATGGCCTTCAGCAGGTTTTCAGCAGTTCCGTTTTTTATCTTTATAAAATATATTCCTGCTTTTAATTCTTTACCGATAACTGTTTCGTTGGCCGATATAATTTGTTCGTGCACTTTTTGTCCGGTAGTGTTATAAATAATTATCTGAGCATACCTGCTTTCAAATTCGTTGAGCTTTACTACCAGTTGCTTGTTGCTGTTTTTATACACAAATGTTTGATTATCTACGGGTAATTTGTTTTCAGTAGTTGCGTTGTTCGATTTGAATATCAGGCTGAAACGCGATGTGTTATTGCAATTTCCCGAAGTAAATGAGTAAGTATGACCAGAAAACAGTTCTTGCTCAGCTTGCGCCACTGCGTCTTTTATCACAAGCTTGATATTGGAGTCGAAACCTGCAAATTCGGTAACACTCAATTCAAAACTGTGCTGCTGTTCTGTTCTGAATCCGAGCGGAATCTCTGTGTCAAGTGGTAAGTGCGACATACCATTAATTGCCAGTTCTTCCGAATTAATTTTAGTGAATATTTCCGGTCTCGAAGCGTCATTATTACTCATCTTCTCTGAGTCAAACATATCCAGGTCATTCGAAGCGTTCTGATGTACATAAAGTACCGTTTCGTCGGAATTGATACTATTTGAAACTTTAATACGGGCGATAGACAATATTGGATTGTTTGCTGCTTTGGATTTCAGCAAATTGGTTGAGGTTGCATGACTTCTCATCGCTTTGGTGAAACTGAAGCTTACATTGTTGGCATTAGCTCTCACCCAGAATGCCTGAGCGGGTGGTATCATGTAGCTTGCGTCGGTTGGCGAACCTACACCACTTGCTCCATTTACAGTCCAGAAAGCATAGGCTCCACCGGTATATGTTCTGTACCACATGGTCGAAGTAGGCATTATACTTGTGTTTTGGGTGTATGCTTTAGTCCAGTCGAGATATGACGGATAAGGGTTGCCAATCAGGTTAAAGCCTTCTTTTTCAACTCCGGTAGTTCGTGATAGAGTAAGGCTGGGCTCGCTGTCGTTTATCGTGCCGCTAAATGTAGTATTGCCATTAGCACCCGGTTGTACTACGTAGCCTTTCCCAATGGCGGCAGAGGCTCCTGCGCTAATTGCATTCCAGCCCGCACCTGGCTCATTTCTCTCGAAACCTGCCATTGTTAATGTGCCATTGCTTACAGGACTCGAAATGTACCAATTACGTCCTCCGGTAAGATATTGTTCAATTGTGTAGTTTGTTGTCCCACCGTTAGTAACTACACCTTTGGTTACAAGCGATCCTGTACCGTTAGTTGCGTCAGACTTCAAGGTGAGTGTTCCGTTGTTGGTGAGTGTTCCGTTTACAGTAAGTGACTTTCCGGGTAGAATTTCAACGTAACCACCAGCTTCGATAATAAGATTTTGTATGTCTACATCAGTTCCGTTAATCTGTAGTTTTGAGCCACTTTTCACTGTAATGTTGTTTGAACTCATATCATCACATACCTCTAATGTGCCGGCTTCTACATAAGTGTCGCCCGTGTATGCTGTGACTGATGCGTATTTTACAAAAGTATTGTTTTTAACGCTTAATCCACCTGTGCCCGTGAGGCCTCCTGATATGAGCAGAGTATTTGAGGTACCACCCCAAATGTCAATCCAATACCCATTGTTTGAAATTAAGGAAGTAAACGTTAGGCCTCCTGATACAGGATTAAGCTCGCTGTTAGCTTCCAGCTTAATAGGTACATTGAAAGTATGCGTGGCGGTAGAGTTGTTCTCAATTTTCGGATTTCCATTATTTGCGCTAAGCCAAAGTGTTCTGTTGTCCGACGAGCTTAACGTTCTTGGCGAAGTGGCATTCGAAGTGAAGAATATCCTTCGTGCCCCAAAATCGGTTAATCCATTGAGATTCATAGTTGTAATGGCATTGTTGTCGAAATAAATGTCGTGTTTACTGTAACAGTCAGGACGACTTCTGTTGCCTCCCCAACTATTGTAATACCATTGACCATCGGTACCGGAACCGTCGCAAGTCGACCCATATTCCCAACTTCCATTGCTTGGGCCATCGGCTCTCCAATACACAGCTACTTGTGCCATAGCTATGTAACTAAAAAAGAACATGCTTAAAAATAGTAAGCGTTTTTTCATATAATTTGATTTTTGGGTTAATTAATTCCACAAATATATGGATGAAAGTATTTATGTAGCAGTTTTTACTACATTTTTTGTGGTAATATAATTGCAATCGTTTGCAGCGAGCTTAGTCTGTTTAGCTCAGTTTCAAAGAAACGGACTTGAACGTAAGAAAGAAATATTAATCGCAAATAAGAGGCATAAGTAAGCAAAAAAGCCTTTCGGGATTTTTTCCCGAAAGGCTTTTTTTTCATTAACCACCTAACTGTTAGGCAGATGTATTATTCCTGATTCAGCGTAACGCGTTTAAATGCTGTAGCTGTAGCTTTATTAGCTTTCAGATAAGCCGAAACAGTAACTTTGTTGTCTTTAATGAATGCTTGTTCAAGTAATGTAGACTCCTGAAAAAACTTATTCAAACGGCCTTCAGCAATTTTATCAAGCATGTTTTCAGGTTTGCCTTCCTGACGAGCTTTATCACGTCCGATTTCTAACTCAGTATCGATAACTTTTTGCGAAACAGAGTTGCGGTCCAGCGAAACGGGATTCATTGCAGCTGCCTGCATAGCTATATCGCGGGCAACCTGATATTCAACGCCTTCTTCTGCAAAAGCTACAATGGTAGCCAGCTTGTTGCCCGGGTGGATATAAGAAACAGCAGTTCCACCACTTACAGTTTCGTAAAAATCAAGTTCCATTTTTTCGCCGGTTATACCCGAACGGTCAATTACGAGTTCAGCAATTGTACGACCTTCGAGATTCAAAGCTTTCACATCATCCAAAGTAGCTGCTTTTACCTGAAGAGCAGCGTCGAGGATGCTCTGAGTAAGAGCTACGAAGTCAGCATTTTTAGCTACGAAGTCGGTTTCACATTTCAGAGCAATAATTGCAGCGAAACCATCTTTGGCAGCTGCTAAAACACAACCCTCAGAAGCTTCACGATCGCTGCGTTTAGCGGCCACAGCCTGTCCTTTTTTACGGATAATTTCTACTGCTTTTTCGAAATCGTTTTCAGCTTCGTTCAAAGCATTCTTGCAATCCATCATACCAGCTCCGGTCATGGTCCGCAATTTCGAAATATCTGCCATTGTTACTGCCATAATAATATAAAATTTGGCTCCCTAAATCCCCCTTAAAAGGACTTCTAAGAGCATTATTGTTATTAATTAGTTAAATTATTTTTTACAAAAATGAGTTACAAGCATTATATTAACCCGCAACTCATTCTATTTTGCACTACCTAAAGTCTCCGCCACGGCGGAGAGGATTTAGGGGGCTGTTATTTATTCTTCTTCTTTGATGAATTTTTTAGCTACGTTAGCGTTCAAAGCTTCTTCGTCTTCTTTTTGAGTTCTCGGGCGTTTGTTAACACGCGATTTCTTTTCTTTCATAACGGGAGCTTCAGTAGCTTCGGTATCTACTTTTTCTACTTTACGTTCTTCCAAACCTTCCTGAATAGCTTCAACCATTGCGTTCAGAATTACATCAACCGATTTAGTTGCATCGTCGTTAGCAGGAATTACAAAGTCAATTCCGTAAGGATTAGAGTTTGTATCCACAATGCCGAATACAGGAATACCCAAACGTTGAGCTTCTTTTACAGCAATGTGTTCTTTCATAACGTCAACTACGAAAAGGGCAGAAGGCAGACGGGTAAGATCGGCGATAGAACCAAGGTTCTTTTCGAGTTTTTCACGTTGACGGGCAATTTGAAGTTTTTCGCGTTTAGAGATGTTATCGAAAGTACCATCAGTACTCATCTTGTCGATAGTAGTCATTTTCTTAACGGCTTTACGGATTGTAGGGAAGTTGGTAAGCATACCACCAGCCCAACGCTCAGTAATATAAGGCATCTGAACCGACTTAGCTCTTTCGGCAACAACGTCTTTAGCTTGTTTTTTTGTAGCTACAAAAAGTACCTTGCGGCCCGATTTAGCTATTTGTTTTAGCGCGGCAGCAGCTTCATCAACTTTCACCACTGTTTTGTGCAAATCGATGATGTGGATGTCGTTACGCTCCATAAAGATATAAGGAGCCATAGCAGGATTCCATTTGCGTTTGAGGTGACCGAAGTGGCAACCGGCTTCTAATAATTGTTCAAAATTTGTTCTTGACATTTCTTGTTTCTTTAATTTGTTTACTTTCTTCTTTTGTAGAATTCAATTCCCGGGTAGCCATCCAGTGTCTATGAGTCCCGCGAATTTAGATACTAAACGAATGTGCCAATCAGTCGGATAATTTGCCATTGTTTGTGCAACGAATCGGCACATTGGCATATTGAATAACTGGCAAATTGAGATATTAACGTTTTGAGAATTGGAATCTCTTACGTGCTTTTGGACGTCCTGGTTTCTTACGTTCCACTTCGCGTGGGTCACGAGTCATGAATCCTTCAACTTTCAAAGCAGGTTTATCTTCGGGGTTAATCTTTACCAATGCACGGGCAATAGCCAGACGCAGAGCTTCGGACTGGCCTTTAAAGCCACCTCCATCGAGATTTACTTTGATGTCGTATTTTTCAGCAACACCTAATTTGTTCAACGGTTGTTTTACAACGTATTGCAAAAGGGGTGATGGAAAATATACGGACAGTTCACGTTTGTTGATAGTGATTTTACCGTTTCCTTCGCTTACGAAAACGCGGGCAACCGCTGCTTTCCTTCTTCCTAAGGCATTTACTACTTCCATATTGATTATTTAAGTGTATTTAAATCGATTTGTTTGGGTTGTTGAGCTTGCATGTTGTGTTCAGCGCCACCGAAAACATAAAGATTTCCCAGAAGTTTTGCTCCTAGTTTGTTTTTTGGTAACATACCTTTTACAACTTTTTTGATCAACTTTTCAGGATCTTTGGCCAATAATTTAGCGGGAGTAATTTCACGCTGTCCGCCCGGATAGCCGGTGTGGCTCAAGTATATTCTGTCTGTCCATTTTGTTCCGGTCAGATGTACTTTTTCTGCGTTGATAATAATCACATTATCACCACAGTCAACGTGAGGTGTGAAACTCGGTTTGTATTTTCCGCGCAAAAGTTTTGCAACTTTAGAGCCCATACGTCCCAATACCAAATCGGTAGCATCCACCACTACCCATTCTTTCTGCACAGTAGCTTTGTTGGCAGAAATGGTTTTATAACTTAACGTATCCACTTTTTATAAAAATGTTTTTTTAATTAATTAAACTCTCGTTATCGTATGTTTTAGTCGTTGTTCTCGCTGAGGCTAATCGGCACAAAAACAGGATGTTTACACATACATCAACGATCTTTTACACTGGGATAATAAACGGACTGCAAAAATACTCTTTTTGTTTGGATTACCAAATAGTTGCACTTGTTTTTTTCTTAGCTTTTTCTTTCTATTTGGAATAATATATAATTAACAATAATAAATACGTTAAATTATCATATGCGGATATGCTAACTCATTTGTTCATCAAGTTATTTTGTATCTTTGTTTTCGTTTTTTGTATAAAAATGCTTTTTATATAATTTGAATAAATAGCATTTTGTTGGTCATTTGATGTTATATAACATCAAACTGGGTTGTTTTTTATAAAATTTTTCAAATGAGAAATATTACGCTTTTTCTTTTGTTGTTTTTTTGCACTTACGGCATGTCGCAGCAGACGATGGACTCGCTTGTTGCCGGATATTTTTCGCACTATAGTAATCAGGTAGCCTTGTTTTACGGCAAAGAGCAAGTTAAATATCCGCTTACCATTGATGGTCATCCTTATTATGGTCGTTCATCTTATGTAAATGCACAGTTAAAATATAATGACATTTTGTATAAAAACGTTCCGGTAAAAATAGATTTATATCGTAATGAATTGATTGTACAATCGCCCAATCCACCGTTTAATGTAATACTCGACAATAGCAGGGTTGATCATGTCCGTATAAATGATAGTTTATTTGTATTTATTCCACCAACCGAGTTATACAAGCCTGTAGCCGGATCGTATGTTATAAAACTTACCGATGGTTCGTATAAATTATACAAAAAGCAAAATGTGAGTTACGAAGAAGCTAAAGATAATACTACAGTGAGGCGATATTTTTCAAGATATGTTACCTATTATTTGTATGATGGTAATTCCTACTATAAACTAAAAGGAAAAAACTCATTGCTGAAAATATTTAAAAATCAGAAACGTGCGTTGTCGGCTTTTGTACGTCAAAATCATCTAAACTTCTCGGCTAATCCCGATAAAGCTTATATTGCAGCTTTAAATTTCATCAATAGTAATGAGTAGTTATTATTATCTGTAATTCAATATGTCTGGAGCCAAAGTTTGATGTGTGGCTCGGGATACAATTATTTAAATAATATAACTGAGCGTTTTATTTGCTCATTGTGTAGTAAGTACAGCCTTTTATATATAAGTATTCAAAGATTTTTAATAAAGAAAATAATCAAATTATATAAATGAAGCGTCTATTAATTGGTATATGTTTTATCTTACCTTCAATTTTTTTATTTGCACTTCCACAAAATAAAATAAGTATTCAGCTACATCAGGAAAAGGCTGCTTTGCTATTTGATTTAATTTCAAAAACAACAGGCTATCGCATATTCACTGAAAAACCAGCGATTGACTCCACAATTATTTCTATTGATGTAAAAGAGATTTCGGCCTACGAGGCTTTGGATCTGGTTTTTGGTAAATCCGAATTTTCGGTAGTGGAGTATAATAAAGACTTTTTTATATTCACAAAAGGTGTAATCTCAGCTTACTTACCTGACTTTTCTCAAATTGATGAAAATTTAACGGATGATGCCGATGAATACGGATTTCAAGATGAAAGTAGTAGCGTAGTTAATGCTACTTCTGAGTATAAACTTTACGAAATAGGCAAACCCTCTGAAGGTGTTGGGAAATACAAGCTTACCGGTAAAATTACGCAACTGAAAACAGGTGAGCCCATACCGGGTGTTACTGTGTATGTGCCATTGGCTCAGACAGGTACAGCAACTGATAAAAACGGACGATACGAACTTGTGCTGGCAGCCGGTAAATATGAAATGGAAATACGTGGTGTTGGCCTGCGAAATACGAAAAGACAATTCAGATTAAACGCTTCAGGAGAAATGAATATTGAAGCCGATGAGGAGCAAATAACATTAAGTGAAGTAACCATAACGTCGAGTGCGCGTAGTAATGTGAGAGAAACAACAATGGGAGTTGAGAGGTTTAAAATCAAGGAAATTAAAAACATTCCTATGGCGTTTGGAGAAATGGATATTCTTAAGGTTGTAATGGCTTTGCCCGGCGTAAAATCGGCTGGCGAAGTTTCCAACGGGTTCAATGTAAGAGGTGGTTCTACTGATCAAAATCTGATACTTCTGAATGATGGCACAATATATAACCCTACGCATCTGTTTGGCTTATTTTCGGCTTTTAATCCGGATGTAGTTCAGGATATAGAACTATATATGAGCAATATTCCAGCACAATATGGAGGAAGAATTTCGTCGGTACTTGATGTTAAAAGCAGAGAGGGAGACCGTAACAAGATACATGGTTCGGCCAGCTTAGGGTTGCTTACAAGCCGCCTGAGTGTGGAAGGTCCTGTAGGCAAGAAAACAACATTTTTAGTGGGAGCCCGCTCAACTTATTCCGACTGGTTACTGAGGCTTATTCCCGAGAAAAGCGGTTTTAATGACGGTAAGGCTGGCTTTTACGATATGAACGGAACGGTTATTCATCGTTTCAGCGAGAACAATAAACTGTCGGTAAATGGTTATATGAGTAAAGATCATTATAGTTTTGACCCGACCGAAAAATTCACATATCAAAATATGAATTTCTCTGCCAGATGGGATCATAATTCAGGAAAACAGCTGTCATACTACCTGAGTGCCGGCTACGACGATTATCGGAGCAATATACGTAATACTGATAATGCGGCATCAGCTTACAATCTCGGGTCTGGAGTTTCGCAGTTTTTTCTTAAAAATGACTATCGTTATATTATTAACGATAAACAGATATTGAATTTTGGTATAAATACTGTGATTTACAATTTAAACCCCGGCGCTTATTCCCCTGAAGGTTCTGGCTCAATAGCTCAACATAAAAATCTTCAGCGTGATTTAGGCGTAGAGTCGGCACTGCATATTTCAGATCAATGGGAGGTGACGGATAAGTTATCTGTGAATGGTGGTATCAGATACTCTTTGTTTGGATTACTCGGTCCGCGAACTTACTATCGCTATGATGAACAATATTTGCCTTCCGAAACCACCGTGACTGATACAATAAACGGAGGAAGTGGAGTTTTAAAAACCTATAAAGGGGCAGAATTCAGATTGTCGTTGAGATACGCTTTTAAAAAAGACTGGTCGTTTAAAGCCGGGTTTAATACCATGCGGCAATATATTCATAAAATATCTAACTCTACGGTAATGGCTCCTACCGATACATGGAAATTGAGCGATGTGAATATAAAGCCTCAAACCGGTATGCAGGTGGCGGCAGGTATTTATAAAAATTTTGTTTCTAATACGGTGGAATCTTCAGTTGAAGTATATTATAAAACGATGAATAATTTTCTGGATTATCGCAATGGAGCAGTGCTTGTTATGAATGGGCATATCGAAACCGATGTGCTTGGCACGCAGGGCAAAGCCTATGGTGCGGAATTTATTTTAAAGAAACCAGCTGGCCGGCTAAATGGGTGGATAAGTTACACCTATTCACGTACTTTTCTGCGTCAAAGCGATAGTAGAACGCTTTCGCCTGTAAATGATGGAGACTGGTATCCTGCTGATTTTGATAAACCGCATGACTTTAAGTTGGTAGGCAACTTTAAAATAACGCATCGTTACAGTTTATCGTACAACTGTTTTTATAGTACCGGTCGGCCCATAACTATTCCGGTTTCAAAATACGGATATATGAATGGCGAATATGTTTATTATTCGGATCGAAATAAATACCGCATACCCGATTTTTTTCGTATCGATGCTTCGTTTAATATTGAACCCAGTCATCATCTTACTTTGCTTACCCACAGTACTATTTCTTTGGGCGTTTACAATCTTACAGGGAAAGATAATGTATACTCTGTTTACTTTAAATCGGTAAACGGAGTGTTAAAAGGTTATAAGCTCTCAATATTTGGAGTACCTATTCCTTATATATCGTATAATATAAAATTCTGATGTAAAAAAACTACAACATAAAACGTTTTATTTTTATGATGATGAAAAAACTTACCATATATTTATCAACACTGACAATACTTCTTACTTCTTGTGTTACAGAGTATAATGTGGATTTAAAAGATGCGAAAAGTGGCATCTTGGTGGTCGAAGGTATCATTTCGAGCGACTCTACTGAAATTCAGCTAAGCCGGAGTGTGGCTTTGGATCAGGAGCTTAGTGATGATGATGCTGTGAACGGAGCAGAACTTTTCATAGAAGATAGTAATGGGCGGCTAACAGGTCCTTTTCAACAAAAAGGCAATGGGAAATATTTCGTTCGTACGGGAACATTAGATCAAAATTATAAATACCGGCTTAGAATAATTCTCGACAATGAAGAATATGAATCGGAATTTCTTAACCCGATTAAGACTGCGGCAATTGATTCAATCACATGGTCGAAAGAAGGAAAAGGAAAACCGGTGCAAATTCATGTAAACACTCATGACCCTACCAGCCAGTCGAATTATTATCAATGGTCGTATACCGAAATTTGGGAGTTTCATGCCGAGATATTCGCTAATGCTGGTTATGAGAATGGTAAGTTAGTGGTTTATTCGGACCTTCCTGATAGTATTTACAATAATAAATATTATTGCTGGATAACTAACAAATCGAAAAGTATATTGCTTGGAACCACAGACTTGCTGACTGAGAATATAATTCGTAAGAAAGTAATCAAAGAGATTGATCCAACAGACAAAAGATTGTCAACTTTGTATTATATAGAAATTACTCAAAATCAAATTAGAAAAGCTGCATACGACTATTTCGCAAATATTAAGAAGAATATTGATGAGAGTGGTAGTATTTTTTCTCCCATTCCAACCGAAATGCAAGGAAATATAAAATGCGTTACGAATAAAGATATTCAGGTTATCGGGTATGTTGATGTTTCAAGTGGAGCTAAAAAAGAATTGTTTATTCCATTTAAAGGTGAGCTCTACGAATATAAACCTAATACGACATGTGTGGAGTCAGATAAGCAGTGGTCAGGATATCTTTTGTCAACATACGATCCACTTTTAGGAAATTCTTATGCCCCTGCTCAATGTATTGATTGTAAAATTCTGGGAGGCACAAAAAACAAACCATGGTTTTGGCCTAACAATCACAAATGATTTCTTTTGAATAAAAATTAATATTTTTATCTACTTATTTTTTCGTGCGATGAATAAAAAATATATTAGTATACTTATCTTGATAATTGTAAGCATATCAGTAAGTTTTGGACTAAACAATACTTATGAAAGAATTTATTTGCAAACTGACAAATACGTTTATTTGGCTGGCGAAACAGTAAATTTTAAAATAATTACAACCAATCAGAAAGGTGAACCGCAGGATTTAAGCAAAATAGCTTACATTGAGCTAATAAGCGATTATGACCCAAATATCAAGACAATGATTAACGTGCGCGGATGTCGTGGCGACGGCTATTTGCAACTACCTTCGCACCTTCTGTCAGGAATTTATTATCTTGTTTCTTATACCAGATATATGAAAAATGAGGGCGTTGAGATATATAATCGTAAACAGATTGCAATAATCAATACGCAAGCAAAAAGGTCGTCGAAATCATTCAGAATTTCCGATAGAAGTTCGCGTCAGGAAATCTCTGATAAAAATCTGGACTATAATAAAAGCAATGTAATTTTAAAAACCGATTCTGCTTTTTATAAATCGAGGCAAAAAGCATCAGTTCATATAAGTAATTTACCTGAGGATATATGTACTTTATCTGTAAGTATAGCTGGAGAGGATGTTATAGAATCGGGGGATAAAAATCTGGTTGGTTGGAGTAGGATGATTAAGCAATCGGCTCAAAAATCATTTGATGTGCGGATTATTCCAGAGTACGAAGGTCATGTGGTTGAAGGGCACTTAGTTGGCAAAACAGAAGATTTTAGAATTGCAATGCCCGTTATCTCTTTTGTTGATAATCAGATAAGAATATTTGCCGGGCGTAAAGACTCTGTTGGCCATGTTAGTTTTGTAACTAACAGAATATCCGGGTTAAAAGAGCTTGTAAGTGATGTGACCGGATTTGCTGAGGAGACGAATATTCATGTTGATATACATTCACCGTTTTCCGAAAATCTGATTTTAAAGAGCTTGCCGGTTCTGTATATCGACTCTTTACATCTGAATAAACTAAGCGATAGAAGTATTGGTTTACAGATTCAGACCAGATTAGGAATTGACTCATTACGATATATGACGGAAGCAGCGTTATTTAGTATTGAGCCTAAATGGGTTTACAAATTGGATGAGTATACGCGGTTTAATTCTATGAAAGAGGTTTTTGTTGAGTTTATTAAAAATGCCAGGTTCTCTGATTTTGGTGGTAAACATCGGTTAGAGGTACTTTCGGAAGAGGCAGTTAGATATTCTCTCTCAAATACTTTGGCCATCCTTGATGGGATTCCTGTATTTGACCACGAAAAAATTTATACTTACAATCCGTCCAACATTCAGCAAATCGATGTATATTCAGGTAAAATGGTATTTGGAAATAACTTTTATGATGGCATGGTTAGCTTTCACACCTATAAAAACAATTATCCGGGATTAGTATTTGATAAAAACATGACTTTGATTGATTATCCTTCTATACAGGCGAAGCGTATAGAGCCTACTCCCTCATGGCTTGTAAATGGGCTTGGCGATAGGAAACCTGATTTCAGACATACATTACTATGGCTGCCCGAGGTGGATAGCAAGCAGGGTAAAGATATTTCACTTGACTTTTTTACTTCAGATTATATTGGTAGATTTATAATTACGGTAGAAGGTGTTACCAAAAGTGGTGAAATTATCCATGTCAATTCTTTTTTTGATGTGGAAAAATAAATGACAATCACGGGTGTATTTCAACCGTATAAATGATTTATTTAGTATTCACGAAATAATGAAACTCGAAACCGGATTTTTTACACGTGATGCTGTAACTGTAGCATCTGAGCTTTTAGGAAAAACACTTGTCAGAACTTGGGAAGATGGTACGCAGACCCGATATACAATAACCATTACCGAAGCTTATATGGGGACTGAAGATAAAGCATGCCATGCGAGCAAAGGAAGAACTCCACGTACCGAAATCATGTATGCTAATGGTGGCTATGTCTACGTGTATCTGATTTATGGTATGTACTGGATGCTCAACTTTGTAGCTGGCCATGTTGATTCCCCGCAAGCTGTATTGATATGTGGGCTCGATAAAATTAAAGGATCGGGCAGGGTAGGCCGTGAACTCAGAATTGACAAAAGTTTTTATGGTGATAATTTGGCCGAGTCTGGCCGGATTTGGATTGAGGGTGGCGATGAAGTTTTTAAAATAAAGGCCGAACCCCGGGTGGGAGTTGCTTATGCCGGTGAAGAGTGGGCAGGGAAACTTTGGAGGTTTAGTCTTGATGCTTAAATCGCCAATCAAAAAAAAATAACCCGGTTGCACAGCCTCTCGGCTGACAACCGGGTATCGGTTTTTCATATGTGAAGATTAGTTGATGGTGACAAATAAATAAAATTTAGTAAACGAAAAAAGTAAACAAACAAATAAGAGATTTCATACTTATACATTAAAAAAAGATTTAATGTATTTAAGCAAGCTTAGTTAAATTACAATTTTATTCAATATCTGTCATTCCGTTAAGGTTTTACGGAAGGATGATTTTTTAAAGATAAACCTCACCTGTTACGTTTGTACCGGTAAAATTCTTTCTTTAAACTCAACACAAATATAATGTGTATTTTTTATTCTAAGTTATTTTTATTCACTACTTTATCTATACATGTAGCTATACTTTTTCTGAACAAAATTTACAATTTGCTGATTTTAAATATGTTACTAATGCAATTTTTTTCATGTACTCATCTAAAATAATTTAAGTGAATTCAGCGTTGTATACTGGATTGTTATACTTTAACACTTTTACTTCGTTTTTTTAAGTGATACAGGGAGGGTTACAGTGATTTTTGTGCCTTGCCCTACTGTACTTACAACATTTATACTCCCTTTGTGATTTTCAATAAACTCTTTACAAATAATTAAACCTAACCCTGAGCCGCTTTCGTTCTCGGTACCTTTGTTGCTATTGTTCTTATCCAGTCTGAAAAGCTGATTGGCTTTATCTTCGCTCATACCGGTGCCTGTATCGGTTACAATGATATAAAGCTGTTTTGATTTTATGTGCGATTCCACCTTTACACTTCCGCCTCGTTCAGTAAATTTTATGGCATTAGTTACAAGATTTTGAATCACTGATCCAATCATATTTTTATCAAAGTTGGCTTGTATATCGTTTTCAACCTGCCATTGTAATTCTATATTTTTATTTTCAGCTATCGGGTTAAGAATCATGTTGCATTCCAACATGAAATCGGATACGTTGGTTAGCTGTGGCGAAAACTCAATTTTCCCGTTCTGCAAGCGCGACCATGTAAGTAAACTTTGAAGCAAATGGTGGATTTGTTTGGTAGATTGTTGTATGATGTTGGTATATTCCTTTACCTCATCTTTATTGTCTTCTTCTACCGACTCATGAAGCATGGAGCTGAATCCGAGTAACAGGTTAAATGGATTCATGAGGTCATGACTTAAAATGGAATAGAACTTGTCTTTTTCAATCGAATCTTTAGTTATTTGTTCGTTAAGAACTACGATGTTTTTCTGAAACTTATAAATACGGTATGCCAGATAAATAATATAAATAACAAGTATAAAGGCTAACATAACCAGTATGTATAAAATGCTTTGTATCTGTGAGGTAGAGCGCGAAACCGATTTTAAAAAATTGCTGTTTTGTTTCATTTCATCTTTCCAGATGTTTTTCTTGATATTAACCAGAATGCTTTCAAGTTCTCTGATCAGCTTGTTGTTTATCTCAATCAGTTTAAGCTCGCTTTTTTTCATTTCCAGAGCATTTTTAATCAGCGCAGGCATATTATCGCCTTCTTTCTTGTTCAGATTTTTGATTTTAGAGTCTAATTCCTGCGATTTGGATATGCCGGGGACAACTCCTGCAAGTTCTTCCGACGAATTTATTACCACTTTAGTACTGGTGCTTTCTTTCGTTTTTTCGCCTGCCACAAATGTTTTGAGCTTGCTGAAAATTCCTTTTTTCTTTGTTTCTACAGTCTTGGTAACGGATAGTGTGTCCACTTTTATTTCTGATATTTTCTCGATATATCTTTCCAGACTATGATGTTTCTTGTCGAGATTTGCAGTAGAAAAAATAAGCGAGTCAGTCAATGATCTCAATTTTACATAAATTTCACTTTCTTTATTTTTTTCTCCAAAAATGTGCATAAAACGTTCTTTATTTCCATCGTTACTGTTAATTGATTTTTGAAGATTTATAATGCTTTGATTCAGATTTTCGATTCTTTCGTTGTATTTTTCTAAATCTTTTTTCTTGAATGTGGTACAATATTCCTTATAGCTGACTTCTACAAGAAAAAAAGACTCGGTAACTTTTTCTGTTTTAAGTAAAATGTCCCGGTTTTGTTGCGAAATAACCAGCGCTGAGTATATTTTGTTTTTCTCGTTGACCAGGTTTTTTATTGAAACGACAATAAAAACCAGAATGAGCGACATGAGAATTGTGGTTATGATGAGTTGTATTAATCCTTTGTATTTCATAACTATTTATTAATTATTGTTTAAAAACTCTGTATGTCAGTTTGAAAAATTATGTAGGTCTGAAAAATGGAGCCGGTATAGTCATTTACATATTTATTTACTACTAATTATCCGAGCCTACTTTCAATAAAAAAGCCAATAGATTATCATCGGGGCCAAGATTAAATTTTTTTCTCAGTCTGTATCTGGCTACATCTACGCTTTGAGGGTTCTGCAGTGTCAGTCCGGCTACTTCTTTCGATGTAAGTCCCATGCGCAACAATGCGCAGAGCTTACGTTCTGTAGACGTTAGTGCGGGGTATTTCACCATTAGGGTCTGATAAAACGAGTCGAAGGCATTCTCAAAGCGAATTTCAAAGTCACTCCATATTTGTTCTGTCAGGTTGGCTTTATATCTCGATGTGAGATCCTGAATTATTTTGCGCCCTTCTTTTGATGCAAAAGGTAGTACTTTAGCCAATTCATTAATCATGGATTCATTCAGTTCGTTTACGTGCATAAGCTGAAGTGCACTGGCTACTAATTCCATTTTTTTTGTGTTGATAAGCTCTTCATTAGCTTTTTTTAGTTTAGATATATCTGTATATACGCTGATGATGCCTATAGGACGCATTTTATTGTCTCTAACCACATTTTTAGATACTACATAAGTTTTGTTTCTATCAAAAACATGGGCTTCGTAAGGTTCGATATGTCCGGTTTGAATAACCTGAACATCGTTTAGCGCATGAAGCCCTATCTCATTGTTCAGGAAATATGTGTATATGGTTTTTCCTGCGAGTGTTTCTGAATCGGTTTTAAGGCAATCGCTTAAAAACTTATTACACAGTAGTACTGTTCCGTTTGGCGAGTGATAAACAACCGGGTGAGGTATACTTTCGATAAGCGAAGTGATGAATATATTTTTGTTTTCAAGACTTCGATACTGTTCTTTGAGTATTTTTATAGATGATGATAAAAGCAGCGTATTTTTAATTCTCGCATTCAGTTCAAGTTTTTCGAACGGTTTGCGTAAAAAATCTGAAGCGCCAAGTGACATGGCGAGCGCCAAATTCTCAGGAGTGTTCATTACTCCTGTAATCATAATTACGGGAATATCTTTCAGCTCCTGATCATTTTTCAATATCTCAAGAGCTTGAATACCATCCATTACAGGCATATTCCAGTCGAGTAGTATTAAGTCCGGTACAATGGCTCTGGCTCTTTCTATACACTCACGACCATTACTGGCAGTGAATACTTCAAAATCGAATTCTTTGAGCATTTTACAATAAAGAAAGAGATTCATCGGCTCATCGTCTACCATAAGTAGCTTAGAATTATTCATCATTATTTTTTTTATAGTCAATTTTCTGGTTTTTTTTCTCGTTTCTGCCTGTGCAAATCAAGCGCACAGAAACATAGGCAAACGCGTTAATCTGCTGAGAAGTAGCTGATTTTGCATTTGGAAGCGCATACAGAGTTGTTCTGCATACGTTAACTAAGAAAAAATGTTAGATTGTTGTATGGTAGCGTTGTACTTTGAAAGTAGTATCAAAGTTTACGCTGTGAACTGGATCAATTCATCCATACAATAACAGAAAAGAACCTGCTGGAAACTAATTACTTCTATCAGCGGTTGCCAGAGGTTATAATGAATAATATACCGAAAGTAAAACTACATAAAATTATTGGATTTTCAAGTTAAACCCGATAATTTTTTAAATTTTATTAAATGATGCTTAATAGGTGAGGTGTTATTTATTACCGTCTTTCAATCCCCTCAGGTTTCTGAAGTTCTTTATTTGCTTCTGTTTGGGTGTCTTGTTTTTCTTTGATAAGTTCTTCTTCTGTAGTTAGTTTGTTGTTAACTAATACGTCTTTAGCCATTACAATAAAGAAAATGGTGGTAGCGCAGAGTAGCAGCACTTTGGGCAGTGCTTTGCTTTGATTCTTCGATTTTAGAAATGCTGCCACAGCAGCAATAATTGAGAGTGCGGCTGGCAAAAACGCAATAGTCCCCATTGGCAAAAACAGAAATATAATTCCTGTTACTGAGGCTACAATACTTAGTATGATAAACGTTTTTCTCATATATTATTTCCGATTATAAATACGTTAACCGGGTTTATGCTTCGCCACCTCCAAAACTCATTGGTACAGGAGGAATAGGGCCTTCGGGTACTTTTATTTTACCATTCTGCATTTCGTATTTTACAATGTTTTCCTGCAGGGCAAAAAGTAATCTTTTGGCATGTTCGGGTGTTAGTATAATTCGCGATTTTACATTGGCTTTAGGAGTTCCCGGCATGATACGGATAAAATCCAATACAAATTCGGATGTTGAGTGCGAAATAATGGCCAGATTGGAGTAAATGCCTTCGGCTATTTCAGCCGATAGTTCTATGTTTAGCTGGTTGTCTTCTTGTTCCATAAGTATTGTCAGTTTTTTTGTAGCGCAAAGTTACAATAAATATTTTACGTAGTTTTCCGTATGGCTAAAAATAAGCCATAGTACATTCATTTTGCCTTGTTAGCTGCTAAAATGTTTTTCTTATTATCGGACTTTAAAAGTCGTAGTCGGCTTTTGTGTAATTAACATAGTTGGCCAATGTTGCGGGAATGTCAGTCATCAATGTTTTGTACAATACGTTAGATAAGTCTATTATTCTCAACCAATCCGACTGACTATTTTTGAATATCGGGAACAAACTATAATAAGGGTAACTGTTTTCCGAATCGTACGATGATACATAATACCTGAGTTCACTTATATCATATTTAATTTTATTGTCTTTTATTGTCAGAGTCAGCAGGTAATCTATCTTGGTTTTTGTTGAGCTTATTTTTGAATTACGTTTGGTTATAGTGCCCGTTTTATGAGGAATTACAGTTGTGGCCGAGGCTATAATCTTACCGCAGTCCGACTTGGTGTACATAATCTGGAAATAAGACAAAATCAGCCACTGCTCAGCTCTTTCAAAAAGCGTTTTTTGGCTCACGCTGTCAAATTCTAAAACCTGATTATAAATAAACAAGCCCGTTGCCTTGTCGGTAGGAATTTTCGGGTACTGGTAATAATTCACAAAATCCTTCCACAGTACCTGAGGGTTGGCGCTTTCGTCAGCATAAGTCACAGTTCGTATTACCGAGTCAGCATACGCCTGCTCCCGGGCCATTGTCTGACCGTTGGCAGATAAAGCAACAAGGCAAATTGCCATCATCCCAAAACATAATTTTTTCTTCATATCCGATGTGTTTATTGAATAAGTTCATATAAAAAGCGATACGACAAAAACTATGCTAAATATTTAAAATTTAACCCCTGTTTTGGTTTTTGCTGCCATATATACATCTGCCACTCGGCCACACAACTCATTTTTTCTGTTCTTCCACCCCAAAAATACGCTATTCCCAGCTCAGTATCACCTTGCCGCACTGCCCACTTTCCATCACATCAAATCCTTTCTGGAAATCGTCCACCGTAAATCGGTGCGTAATTACCGGCGTAAGGTCAATACCTGTAATAAGCATTTGTTCCATCTGGTACCACGTTTCCCACATTTCCCGACCATAAATACCTTTCAACGTAAGCGCCTTAAAAATAATTTTATCCCATTGCACAGTAGTCGTGTTTGGTAAAATGCCCAGTAGGGCTATCTTCGAACCATTGTACATATTCTCAATCATATTTTCAAACGCTTTGGGCGACCCCGACATTTCCAGTCCTATATCAAAGCCTCTCATGTGCAAGTCTTTCATCGCAGCCTCTATAGTTTCACCCTTTGCCGGATTTACAGTCAGCGTAGCGCCCATTTTTTTAGCTATATCCAATCGGTAGTCGCTCAGGTCGCTCACCACAATATTGCGCGCACCGGCAAACCTGCATACCGCCGTTGCCATCGACCCTATCAGTCCGGCGCCGGTTATCAGCACATCCTCGCCTATCAGCGGAAACGACAGAGCCGTATGCGTAGCATTACCAAACGGATCCATAATCGAAGCCATCTCATCGCTAACCCTTGAGTCCAGCTTCACCACATTTTCGGCCGGCAACGACAGGTATTCGGCAAACGCCCCGTCTCTGTTCACACCCACGCCCACCGTATTTTCGCACACATGCAGCTTGCCGCGCCGGCAGTTGCGGCAATGCCCGCACGCAATATGCCCTTCGCCGGTTACCCGGTCGCCAATCTGGATATTTTTCACCCCACGGCCTTTCTCCACCACCACACCCACATACTCATGACCTATGGTCATCGGCGTTTTTATGGTTCGTTCCGACCACTCATCCCATTTGTATATATGCAAGTCGGTGCCACAAATGGCAGTTTTCTTAATTTTAATCAATACATCATTAATTCCCACATGCGGTACCGGAACATCTTCCATCCATATACCCTTCTCGGGACGAAGTTTTACCAATGCTTTCATAGCTTATCTCAGTTTTTTTTATTCATAAAACACACAAATATCATAATTTTCTTTTGGGAGTGCCCCTCCTGCGGTCGGGTCGGGCTTTCCATTCCAAGTCCCTCGCCATCGTCGCGGCCTCCGGCTTTCGGCTGCGCCTCAGCCGGTGTCAGCTCCTCAGGCTCAGGCCTTTCCTTTCCAATCCCTCACGCGCGGGGCGCGAAGTTTATGAGCGTCCACTATCAGCAACACTAAATAACCGACAGTTTTTTACCCACTTTAGTAAAAGCCTCAATACATTTATCCAAATGTTCCTGCGCATGAGCCGCCGAAATCTGAACGCGGATTCGCGCCTGACCTTTCGGTACAACCGGGTAATAAAACCCCGTCACATAAATACCCTCATCCAGCAGTTGAGCCGCCATATCCTGCGACAATCGCGCATCATAAAGCATCACAGCGCAAATAGCCGATTCGGTAGGCTTAATATCAAATCCGGCACCTTTCATTTTTTCCACAAAATAAGCCGTGTTGCGGTGTAACTTATCCTGAAGCGCATTCGTTTCGTCCATCATCTCAAACATCCTTATGCCGGCAGCAGCCACCATCGGAGGTATCGAGTTCGAAAAAAGGTACGGGCGCGAACGCTGACGCAGCAGCTCAATAATTTCTTTTTTCCCGGTGGTAAATCCACCTATAGCACCTCCAAAAGCTTTGCCCAGCGTACCCGTAATTATTTCAACTTTTCCACGCAGGTTATATCTTTCAGTTACGCCACGTCCCGTAGTGCCTACCACACCAGCCGAGTGCGACTCGTCCACCATTACCATAGCTCCATACTTTTCAGCCAGTTTATAAATTTCATCCAGCGGCGCCACATTACCATCCATCGAGAACACTCCGTCGGTTACTATCAGTTTAAACCGTTGTTCATGAGCGGCCATCAGTTGCTTTTCCAAATCCTGCATGTCGGCATTGGCATATCTGTAACGCTGTGCCTTACATAGCCTTACACCATCAATTATCGAAGCATGATTTAGCGAGTCCGATATAATTGCATCCTCCTCGGTAAGTAGTGGTTCAAAAACACCACCGTTAGCATCAAAGCATGCCGCATACAAAATAGTATCTTCGGTGCCAAAGAACCGGGCAATAGCCGCTTCTAATTTTTTATGAATATCCTGAGTGCCGCAAATAAACCGTACCGACGATACGCCATATCCATGGCTGTCTAAGGCTGTTTTTGCGGCATTAATCAGTTCGGCGTTGTTCGACAGTCCCAGGTAGTTGTTGGCACAGAAGTTCAGCACTTCTTTGCCATCGGCCACACGTATCGACGCGCCTTGTGGTGAGGTGATAACCCGCTCGTTTTTGTACAAACCGGCTTCGCGTATCGATTGTAATTCGGCCTCAAGGTGAGATTTATAATTCTGATACATAGTAAGTAAAGAGTTGATAAAGGTTTAATAAATAGTTGGTTGTTTGGAGCTGTATTATTACAATACAATCCCGAACAAAATTAGTAGTTTTTTGTAATAAAAATGCAAGATTTATATTTTTAATATATATGTAGTAGCTAAATACATGACAAAAAAAAGAATAGAAACGCGGATATAACGGACTTAGCTGATATACACTGATTTATTGTAGTAATAAAACGGATTTTAATTCTGATTTATTTACTACGTAAATGGCGGATTAGTTTTCACCGCTGAAAATCAGCCGACTTCACTTGTGAAGTCAAAATCTGTCATGTAATCCGTATTATGAAAACTTTTGAGTTTACAGTGAAAATCTATTTAATCCGTTATATCCGCGTTTCTATTCACATGAATCACTATTCACATCCATGAATTATAATCAAAATAGAATTTTTGTCATGTACTAAAGTGTAGTAGAATAAAAAAAGCCATCCCCTGTTATGCAGCGGGATGGCTCTACTATAAGAATGCAGTTTTTTGTCAGACCTCTCTTAGTATTGTTGCCTATAAACAAGTTTGTAAAAGAGTGGATAAATTTTACAAGCCACACAAAAACCAATAGTAGCTTCGAGTATGGCGCACAATGCGAAGATTGAGGCTAAAACTATGGCAACCTCGGAGATGTTGAGAGCCGAGAACAACAGAATGCCGGCATTAAAAACAACACCTATTCTGGCTGCAAAAATTTTAGGTCCTGCATTGATAAGATTAGGCTTCGCTTTTGTAGCTTTAAGTATGATTTTTGAAAGAATGGCTAACGGGCTATATGCCGGCAGGCTTATGCTACGCAGGATAAAATCAACCAGCAGAAATGCTATGATTAAAACATTGGCACTCAGTAAATAATAAATTACTGATAACGAAACAAAACCAGCAACGATACGAGCTGTGTGCTCGTCGGTTCTTTGGTTTGAAATAGGGCAGAATGTATTTGAAATCATTGTATGCTTTTTTAATTAAATGTTTTTATGCAAAATTAGTACATTGTACATGCTTGGTAAATACCGTTACCGCAGTATATTTTATACCATATTTAGGGTATTTTCAGGATGAAAAATCGTCTTTTTGAAATTCATAATAAAAAATGTACTTTTGTAATTCAAATTTTTTAGAAAATGGAAAATGAAGGTATGGTGCTTCGCACCGAGAATCTTTATAAAAAATATGGTAAACGCACTGTGGTAAATGATGTGTCGATACACGTTAAGCAGGGCGAAATTGTAGGCTTGCTCGGCCCTAACGGAGCTGGTAAAACTACTACCTTTTACATGACTACGGGGCTTGTTACCCCCAATGCCGGCAAAATATTTCTCAACGATATCGAGATTACCGACTACCCGGTGTATCGTCGGGCTCAAAACGGAATCGGCTATCTGGCGCAGGAAGCTTCGGTGTTTCGCAAAATGACGGTCGAAGACAATATCAAATCGGTGCTTGAAATGACTAAGTTCAGTCGCGAAAGCCAGAAGGAAAAGTTAGAAACCCTTATCTCGGAGTTTAATCTTCAGCATGTGCGTTTCAACATCGGCGACAGGCTGTCGGGTGGCGAACGGCGCAGAACGGAAATTGCACGCTGTTTGGCCATTGAGCCGCGTTTCATCATGCTCGACGAACCTTTTGCCGGGGTCGACCCTATTGCCGTTCAGGATATTCAGGATATTGTGTGGAAACTTAAAGATAAAAATATCGGTATTCTTATTACCGACCACAATGTAGACGAAACCTTGTCGATAACCGATAGAGCTTATCTGCTTTTCGAAGGTAAAATATTATTCAAAGGTACATCGCAGGAGTTGGCTGATAACCCTTTGGTACGCGAAAAATATCTGGGACGTGACTTTGAATTGAAAAAGAAAACCAGAATATAGAAGAAATAAATCTTTGGCAGTTTAATACCGCGAAGTTATGGAAAGCAGAGTAATTGTAGTCGACGAAGATATCCGGCTTTACGAACTCAAACCTGAACATGCACAGGAAATATACAATACCATTGACAGCCAGCGGGAGTATCTGGGCGAATGGTTGCCTTTTGTTGAGCACACAAGGGAAGTGGCATTTACGCAGGCTTTTATCGATGGATATACTTTGTCCGACCGACAGAACCTCACTTTTGCCATCTACTTTCAGGGGCAATTTGCCGGCCTTACCGGTTTGAAAGATACCGATTTGGTAAACAGAAAAACGGAACTGGGTTATTGGCTTTCGGAGCCATTTCAGCACAAAGGAATTATGGCTCGCTCCTGTTTATGGCTTATCGAACATGCCTTTACCAAAATGGGAATGAACCGGATTCAGTTAAAGGCTGCAACCGGTAATGCCAAAAGTTGCAGGGTGGCTGAGCGTCTTGGTTTTACGCTCGAAGGTGTTGAGCGCGATGGCGAACTGCATACCCGTGGCTTTGTCAATCTGAATGTGTTCAGCTTGTTGGCTACCGAGTTTGATGCTGATGCAAGGTGATGCCTTTTTTGTTTGCTTTTTTACAGTTTACTCAATTTTTGATTTTACAAATTAATCAATTACTTCACTGAAAACAACTCTTACCATATTAGGCTGCGGTTCGGCGCTTCCTACGAGGAGCAATTTTCCTACGTGTCAGATACTGGAAATGCGCGATAAGCAGTTTATGATTGATTGTGGCGAAGGTGCGCAAATACGCATGCGCCAGATGAATGTGAAAACAGCGAGGCTCGGCCATATTTTTATATCGCACCTGCACGGCGATCATGTGTTTGGTCTTATCGGTCTTATTTCGTCGTTTGGCATGCTCAACCGTACTGCCGATCTTCATATACATGCTGCCGCTGCACTCGAAACAATTCTAAAACCTCAGTTGAGTTTTTTTTGCGAAGAACTTCCTTTCCAAATCATATTTCACGTGATTAACCCTTCTGTATACGAGCTTATTTTCGAAGATCGTACAGTGTCGGTCTATACCATACCGCTCAAACACCGGGTGCCGGCCTGTGGTTTTCTTTTCGAAGAAAAGCCAAGAGACAGAGCAATTCTCCGCGATATGATTGATTTTTATAATGTACCGGTATGGCGCATCCCGAAAATAAAACAGGGCGAGGACTTTATTACTGCTGAGGGCGATGTGATAGCCAATTCTGTTTTTACCAAAGCTCCCGAACCGCCCAAACGTTATGCTTATTGTTCGGATACGGCATATTCCGAAAAAATACTTCCATTTATCGAAGGCGTTGATTGTCTGTACCACGAAGCCACTTTTATGAACGACGAAAAAGTAAGAGCGTCCAAAACTCTGCATTCGACAGCCGAACAGGCGGCAACCATCGCTTGTAAAGCCCGAGTTGGCAAGCTTATAATTGGTCATTATTCTGCCAGATATAACGACAAAAACGGACTTTTGCACGAAGCAAAATCCGTTTTTGAAAATACTTTTCTGGCCGAGGATATGAAAAGCTACGACATCTGAGACAGGCTCTCTTAACACATATCTCTGGTGGGTTTTCCTACAATCGCCAGTCCGCCTTCGGCAGTTTCTTTATACAGACTTGGCAAGTCCTGTCCGGTCATCTTCATGGTTTCTACCACTTTATCAAAACTTATGATGTGTTTTCCATCCGAAAGCATCGAAGCCAGATTAGCATCTAAAGCCCTGAGAGCACCAAATGAGTTCCGCTCAATGCATGGTATTTGCACTAAGCCGCAAACGGGGTCGCAGGTGAGCCCTAAATGGTGCTCAAGACCCATTTCGGCGGCATATTCTATCTGCTGAGGCGACCCACCAAACATCTGATTAGACGCAGCTGCGGCCATAGAGCAGGCCGAGCCAACTTCGCCCTGACAGCCAACCTCGGCACCCGATATTGAAGCATTTGCTTTAATTATATTCCCGAAAAGTCCGGCGGTAGCAAGAGCCTGAAGGATGTTTTTGTCCGAAAATTCATGGTAGTTTTTCATGTGATACAATATAGCAGGCAGCACCCCTGCCGAGCCACAGGTGGGCGCTGTCACCACTCGGCCGCCACTTGCGTTTTGTTCCGATACCGCCAGTGCGTACGACATAATAAGACAGCGGTTTTGCAAACTTACTTTATAGCTTTTGGCTTTTACCCAGTACGAGGCGGCTTTTCTGCGCAAATTCAGTTCGCCGGGCAGCACACCGTCGTTTTCAAGGCCGTCGCGCACCGATTGTTGCATGGTTTTCCATACTTCATTCAGGTAATCCCAAATGTCGTTGTCTTCATGGTCTTGTACATATTCCCAGTAGGTTTTTCCCTGTTTTTCTACAATGGGCAAAATTTCCGACATGGCATTGTGTGCATATATGTGTTTTTCAGTAAGATAAGAGTTTTCGTCGGCTATTTTACCACCGCCTACGCTATAAACCACCCATTCGTCAATACTTGTATTTTCAGTTCCAAAGGCCTCAAATTTCATCCCGTTGGTATGGTACGGAAGTACAATCTCGGGAAACCACAAAAAATCTGTATGGATAGGTTTTAAGGCATCAGTTATGGCCACGTCGGTAAAGTGCCCCTGACCGGTGGCAGCCAGGCTGCCGTAAAGCGTAACGCGGTATCTTACGGCTTGTGGTGTACGTGCTTTAAATTGCTCGGCCGCTATTTTAGGCCCCATCGTATGACTGCTTGAGGGGCCATTGCCTATGCGGAATATCGATTTTATACTTTCCATGAATGCTTCTTATATTTTACGCAAATATAAGAAACAGTTTTTAATTGCCTGCTACAAAAAAAATCTCCGGAGCATATATTTCCGGAGATTTTTTATCGTTCAGTTTTCTTTTGGCTTTACATCAGTTTAAAATTTACAGGCAAGGTATACTTTACCCGTACCGTTTTACCATTCATTTTGCCCGGTTTCCAGTTTGGCATCGATTTGATAACCCTGATAGCCTCGGCATCCAGGTATTTATCTACTCCTTTTATCACTTCAATATCTACAATGGATCCGTCTTTGTTAACCACAAACTGACAAACCACTCTTCCCTGAATTCCATATTCAAGCGGGATAGCCGGGTACGAAAGATTTTCGGAGAGGTATTTAAATACATTGCCTTTAAATTCGGGCATTTCTTCTGCTGATACAAAAATCACATTAGGATCTTCTTCAGATTTAGTGGTATAGTTCATGTTGATAATGTCCGGCAGGTTAGCCAGCGGAGTAGCATCTGTAACGATGCTTGTTTCGTTGGACGGTTTAATCAAATCATCTATAACCTTAATTTCGTCGGAAATTTTTTCGGGTGGTGGTGGCGGTATTATCTTGTCCGGAATCGTAATGGGTGGCAGCTCCGCTATTTCGGTTGAGCCGGGTCCCTGCGATATTTGATTGAAATTAAACTCGTTTTTCGACCACTCAAAAGCAATAAACAATAATGAAAGAACCATGATGAAACCCATGAAAACAGGAATGCTTTTTTTGTTTTCGAGGTTGGCTTGAGGCGATTTTTTTGCTACCATAATGATTATTATTAAAAGGTTGAACAATTTAAATCTGCTATAAATACTCCGTTATAAATCCTCTTTTATTATTTAACGCTTGAGAACGAAAAATTATTATAAAATTTCGGAATAAAAATAGTTTTTTTTTGTTTTTCTTTAAATAAAGAGAATAGTCTGAAAGAATTAAGCTGTTTTTTTGAAATTTCTTTTATTAAATAGTGCGTGAAATCGCGTAAAATAATAATTTTGCATTCTCTACAATTTTTATTCAATTCTGTTACATCCGATTTTTGTTTTTTGTTGGCATTCTCGTCGGTCGGATGAATGTATCCATTGTTTATATCGTATTTTATATCGCATTTATTTTTTTAAATAAAATGCCGGTTTTTTTATTGAAATAGAAATTAAACATAATATCTAAATCATTATAACTATGTTGGTAAAAACTTTTGGTGCTGCTGTGCAGGGTATCAATGCTACTTTGGTAACCATAGAGGTAAATGTAAGTCAGGGGATTAAGTTTTTTTTGGTAGGCTTGCCCGATAATGCTGTGAAAGAAAGTCATGAGCGCATCAACTCAGCTCTTGAATACAACGGGCATAAACTGCCCCGGAAGCAAATTGTAGTAAATATGGCACCTGCTGATATTCGCAAAGAAGGTTCGGCCTACGACTTGCCGCTGGCAATAGGGATGCTGGCTGCCGATGAAAAGATACATTGCGACGATCTTGAACGCTATGTAATTATGGGCGAGTTGTCGCTCGATGGTAGTTTGCAGCCAATAAAAGGAGTTTTGCCCATAGCCATTAAAGCCCGGGAAGAGGGTTTGAAGGGTTTTATACTACCCAAACAGAATGCGCGTGAAGCAGCCGTAGTGAATAACCTGGAAGTATACGGGGTTGAAAATATTGCCGATGTCATTAGTTTTCTGAATGGCGATAAAAAGCTGGAACCTACCGTAGTAAATACAAGGGAGGAGTTTTTTTGTAACCTGAATTTATTGGAGATAGATTTCTCGGATGTAAAGGGGCAGGAGAGTGTAAAAAGAGCTTTGGAAGTAGCTGCGGCCGGAGGCCACAACATAATTATGGTAGGGCCTCCCGGAGCCGGAAAATCCATGTTGGCTAAGCGTATACCTACTATTTTGCCTCCACTTACTTTGCACGAGGCTTTAGAAACTACCAAAATACACTCAGTAGCAGGTAATATCGACAACAATACATCCCTCATATCGCAACGGCCGTTTCGTAGTCCGCACCACACCATCTCAGATGTTGCATTGGTTGGCGGGGGTACTTTCCCTCAGCCGGGTGAAATATCACTGGCACACAATGGAGTGCTTTTTCTGGATGAGTTGCCCGAGTTTAAGCGTACAGTGCTCGAAGTAATGCGTCAGCCGCTCGAAGATAGAAAGATATGTATTTCGCGGGCTAAATTTGCTACCGAATATCCTGCCAGTTTTATGTTGGTGGCTTCTATGAATCCATGTCCGTGCGGTTACTACAACCACCCCGACAGAGAATGTGTTTGTGCTCCCGGAGTTGTACAGAAATACCTGAGCCGTATTTCAGGGCCTTTGCTCGACCGCATTGATATTCATATCGAAATAGTGCCGGTACCTTTCGAAAAACTATCGGAACTCAGGGAGGCGGAGAGTAGTGATGCTGTAAGGCAACGGGTGATTAAAGCACGACAGATGCAGGAACTACGCTTTAAAGATGTGGATGGGGTGTATTGTAATGCTCAGATGTCGTCGAAACAAATGCGTACTTATGCGCAAATTGACAAGGCCGGCTCCGACTTGCTGAAAAATGCCATGCAGCGGCTTAACTTGTCAGCACGCGCTTACGACCGTATTATTAAGGTAGCTCGCACTATAGCCGATTTGGATGACTCGCAAGACATTTTATCCAATCATATTGCCGAAGCAATTAATTATCGCAATCTCGACCGTGAAGGATGGGCAGGTTGATGCTTGTGCACAGTCTTTGTTGGGTGCTTGGTTGCTGAAAATCAGCCATAAAAAAAGCTGCAACAGAATAACGTTGCAGCTTTTTTGCTCTCCCTCTTGGACTTGAACCAAGGACCCTCTGATTAACAGTCAGATGCTCTAACCGACTGAGCTAAGGAAGAATTTTTTTTGTTTTGGTGCACAAAAGTAATACAAAAATATGAATCTTGCAAGAAAAATATCGAATGCATAGGAATATCTTTCTGCTAAAGCTCAATTCAAATATTTTTTAATAATATAACAACTATGTACTGGCCTGATTACTATCTGATTTAAACAAAAAAAACTGCAACATAACGTTGCAGCTTTTTGCTCTCCCTCTTGGACTTGAACCAAGGACCCTCTGATTAACAGTCAGATGCTCTAACCGACTGAGCTAAGGAAGAATTTTTTTAGTTCATTTTTATCAAATGCGGTGCAAAAGTAATGGCTTTTCCTGAAATATGCAATATCTTTGCACAAAAATAAATGATAATTTTGATGAAGAAAATTTTAGGAATGGGTAATGCCCTGACAGATATTTTGTTGCCGGCTGCTGACGATCGTTTGCTGGCTCAACTTAATTTACCTAAAGGCAGTATGCAATTGGTAGATATTGGTAAATCCAAAGAAATAACCACTCTTTTGTCGGGGGTACAGCCTGTGATGGCAGCTGGAGGATCGGCCTCAAATACGATCAACGGAGTTACCCGTTTGGGCGGTAAGGCCGGCTTTATCGGAAAAATTGGTAAAGATGCAATTGGTGATTTTTTTAAAACTGATATGATACGCAATGGGGCTATCACCCATTTACAGTATAGTGATATACCCTCGGGAAATTGTACTGTGTTGGTTACCCCCGATGGTGAGCGAACAATGTGTACCTATTTGGGCGCAGCCTGTGAGTTGGAGCCTACCGATTTGGTTTCGGAGATGTTTCAGGGATACGATATTTTTCATATTGAGGGTTATCTTGTTCAAAACCATGAGTTGATACGTACGGCAGTGAAGCTGGCGAAAGAATCGGGACTACTGGTATCGGTGGACTTGGCCAGTTATAATGTTGTAGAGGCTAATCTTGATTTTCTGAAAGAAATTATTGCCGAATACGTAGATGTGGTATTTGCTAACGAAGATGAAGCTAAAGCCTTTACCGGTAAGCAACCAGTACAAGCCTTGGAGCATATTGCCAACCACTGCGATATTGCTGTGGTGAAAATAGGTAAGGACGGTTCTTATGTGAAGTCAGGTAAAGAGGAAGTAACGGTTGATGTACGTGTGTCTGATTGCATTGATACTACGGGCGCAGGAGATTTGTATGCAGCCGGATTTCTTTACGGACTGGCATGTGGATATTCGTTGGAAGTTTGTGGCAAAATCGGAGCTTTGGTTGCAGGCAATGTAGTAGAGGTAATAGGAGCTAAAATGACCGATAAGGTTTGGGACAAAATAAGAAGTGAAGTAAATGAAATTGTAGCCAGCGCCAATTAACATGCCGAAACAAGCCAAAATTTACATAGCAGTTGTACTTGCCATGATTTTCTGGTCGGTATCGTTTATCTGGACGAGGGTGGCTATCGAATCGTTTCCTCCGGTGATGCTTATTACCTTGAGGTTGTTTATCGCGTCGGTATTGTTATATCTGTTTTCAAAATTGTCAGGCAAGTTTCAGAGGATTAGAAAAGAAGATCGTAAATGGTTTGTTCTACTGGCATTTTTTGAACCATTTATGTACTACATAGGCGAAACTTACGGACTTACCAGAGTTGAGTCTACGCTGGCATCGGTTATCGTTTCTACAATACCTTTGTTTGCTCCTGTGCTGGCTTTTGTATTGCTTAAAGAGAAAATAAGCTTTGCCAATATACTTGGTATCTTGGTTTCGCTTGCCGGAGTTTTTCTCGTTATTTATCAGCCGGCTACCGGTTTTAGTGCCGATCCGTTGGGAGTTGCTTTGTTGTTTTTTGCTGTAGCATCTGCTATCTGCTATACTACTACCTTGCGTAAAATATCAACGCATTATTCCACTATCAATGTTATTTTTTATCAGAGTTTTATAGGACTCGGATTTTTTATACCTACTTTTTTGCTGACTGATGTGGGTGCTGTTTCCTCTTTGCAGGTAAGTGCTAAGTCTGTAGGGGCTTTACTTATGTTATCTGTTTTTGCATCGGTTATAGCTTTTGTGCTGTTTGCCGATGTGGTAAGAGCCATCGGGGTTACCAAGACGAATGTTTTTGTTAACCTGATACCGGTTTTTACAGCCATTTTTGCATGGCTTTTTTTAGGCGAAACGATTACTGTTACCAAAATGGTGGGAATTATGATAGTGGTAGCTGGTTTGTTTGTGAGTCAGTTAGGAAAAGTGAAGCTAAGATTGAGGCGGATACGCGGTACAGAATATTGAACATCAGATATTAAAAAAATACAATATCGGGAGTGTTTCTTAGAAAACGTTTTTTTGAGTACGTTAACGTTAAGTTGTTGTTTAAAAAATTCCATACGATACAAAAAATCTGAAATCAAAAATAATAGACGTATGAAGAAGGCCAGTCTTTTTTTTACTATTTATCAATGGGTTATAGCCTTTCCTGTATTGTTGGTGCTAACCATCTTAACTGCGGTTTTCACAATTGTTTTGTCGCCTTTGTTGCCTAATAGCCAAATATCCTACTTTCCGGCCCGATGGTGGGGAAGGCTATTTTGTTATCTGCTTTTTGTTAAAGTTCGCCTTGTTGGGATAGATAAGCTCAATCCCAAACAGTCATATGTTATTGCATGTAATCATCAGAGTATGTACGATATATTTGTTATATATGGTTGGTTGCCCATGTATTTTAAGTGGATGATGAAAGCAGAATTGCGGAAGATACCACTCGTAGGAAAAGCTTGCGCGGCAGCAGGCCATATTTTTATCAACCGTTCCAATGCTATTGCGGCCAAGCATTGTATTGAAAAAGCCGAAGCTCAGCTTCAGAACGGGGTGTCGGTAGTAATATTCCCTGAAGGAACGCGTACCTACAATGGCGAAATGGGTCCCTTTAAGCGCGGAGCCTTTCGCATTGCTACTGATCTTAGTTTGCCTATTGTTCCGGTAACACTGCGTGGCTGTTTTGAAGTAATGCCCCGGAATAGCTTTAGGATAACGCCCGGTATTATTGAAGTTATTGTACACGACCCCATCGATGTAAATACATATTTGCCTGACAATGCGCAGGGGCTTATGAACAAAACCTGGCAGGATATTCATGCCGGACTGTAGGAGAGGATACGAACATACTTTTTACATCACAGTTACCCGAAAACACAAATTCCAGCCAGCAAATTCAATGGATTGGCTGACTGGAATTTGTGTTTTATTTAATATCACTGTTTTTATTTAAAAGCGTAATTTTTATTGTCACTTTCGCTGACTTTATTTAAAAAATCGCGGAAAGCCGGGTAGTCGCTCACCGGTATTGTATCCTGCTTGCGTTCAAAGTGGCGCGTAACAATATACGAACCTGCTTTTCCGGGACTGAAACTTAATGTAAATACAGCAGATGGACATTCGTATCGGATGTTTTGTGGAGCCTCTACAAACTTTTTACCCTGCGGTAGCTCAATAGTTAGTATCTCGGTAGTATTGTCTTCTATCTGATAGTTCCAGTATTCCATGGGGTACTGACGGCTTTCGGGCGATACAATTTTAAGCGAATTTTTATCGGTCCAGGGCAGTCTGAATATCTTCATGCCTGCTACATCTTGAATTGCGTTTTTTACCTCTACCACGTAACTCTCAGTAACGCTGTCGGTAAGCGACTGTAACTCGCCAAACACAAGCGCCGATGCTTTGGCTGAAACATTAAACTCATCGGCAACGGTTTGATTCATGCTTTTCATTTGCTCTTCTGCTCCGATATTTTTATAATCGCTGCGTTTGTACGACGCAATAGCACCATAATAACTGTTTGCACGGCCGATATTCATATCGTTGCCTGCAAAATTTACGGTTTGCCGGCGTAACGAACTGTTGGGAGTGCGGTCGGGCATTTGCATTTTAATAAGTGCACTACCTGCTTGCTCGTCGGCAAAAGGAATAGGCAGAATTTGTGCGTTGATATCTTCTTTCAGCGCAGCGCCAAAAGGTAAGTGGTTGTCGGTAAGTTCCAGATAATAGGTACGATTATCAATAATCAACCGGGCAATACAATGATTAAATCCAATGGAGGGCAAAGGTAGCGTATTGTTGCCTCTGTCGCGGGTAGAAATAAGTACTAAATTGGCGTTGATACCCGACTCGCGACACAGAGCAACGAACAGGGTTGATAAATCTTTACAGTCGCCCAGGCGTGTAGTAATTGTACGTGAAGCACTTTGAGGTATAAAGTTACTTTGCAGAAAACTCACGCTCGAATAGGCAAAGTTGCTTAAGATATATTCGTAAAATAAGCGGGCTTTAGCCAGTTGCGACAGGTTTTCTTTACCGCTAAGTAAGGTGCTCAATGTTTCTTTTACCACATAATCAGATTTAAATTTACTCGTGGTAATATCTTTGTACCAGTCGCTTACATATTGCCAGTCGGGCATGCTGCTCAAATGCAGGGTAGGTGCTATGTCTACCAAACTACTCATGTGAGATTCATCTTTTACTGCAGTTTGGTTATTGAGCTCCCAGCAGTAAAGTTTCATGTTTTCTATTTTTTCAATTTTGGGCTGCACGTTTCCGTTGCTTACAGTATACTTAAACTCTTTAGAGTCCGGTACAAGAATACTGTAACGGCTTATCAATGTGGGAATTGAATATTTAAAAAGAAAATCATCGAAAAAATGATTCGCTAATTTTCCGCTCGACATATCCTGAATTCTGTATTCCAGATGCAGCACATCATTGACTTCCAGATTGGTGAAAACTACCTGATTATCATTGTTTGTTTCTGCTTTTACTGTTGTGCCATTGGCCTTTATTACTTCAGCTTTGTCAATTATCAGTTTTTGGTAATAGCTATAACCGATTCCATATTCTTTCCATAATTCTATACCCGACTGATTCAGAATTTTGGTTGCAATTTCATAACGATATTCCTTAGCTCCTTCAGGATAAATAATGTGTTGATACTCATTAAGCAAAATCACAGAATTATCTTCGGGATAATCAGATGCTCCCGGAGCTTTACTAATAAGCTGTTGCAGATCGGTTTTAGGAAACAGTTCGTAAAATTCTTTCTTGTTGTCCAATAAGCGCAACTGATTTCTCGATTCGTAAGAAGTGGGGCCGTAGTAAACGGATTTTTGAAAATTTTCACGTGATTTATCCGTCTGATTCATGTTTTTATAAATGAAACCACGTGTAGTATAAAACGCGGAAATATACGGCGCCAGTAGCAATGCTTTGTCCGATAGCTCAATGGCTTTTCCATATTGCTGCATATTGAACAGCGTGGTGATAAGCTCCGAATAATACTCCACAGCGTAAGGGTTATTCTTAATGCGGTCGTATAACAGCGCCAGCCCTTTTTCCGAATCGCCCAAATTGATATAAGCGTTGGCCAATACACCATTTACATCATTGTCAGATATACGTTTAGCATATTTCTCAATAACGCTTATGGCCGATTTGGGATTTTTACTCATGTTCGACTCTATCAGGTAGTTCAGTTGCATGTAGTTGGCCTTGTTAGGGTACTTCTTATAAAGTTCCTTAGCCATAGCAATCATATCGTCAAAACGTTTCTGATACGAGAGCAGGTTCAAATCCCAGTTCTCAGTAACCGAACTTTCGCCATACAGTGACTTTACTTTTTGGCAAATTTCAGCAGCTTCGGTATATTTTTCCGATTCAATTAATTCATCAAACTTTGCCTGTAGGGCGAATGAAGAGTTTGGGTCGGTATTTTTAATCGTTTCGAGTTCTTTCTCCTGATCGGTTTGATTCTTAGCCCGATAATAGCCTTCGTGTAACCGATACGAGCTCAGCGTAGATTTTCCAAAAAGAGCTTCGGCGCTCCGCAAGGTTTTTATAGCTTCGTACGACTTGTCGTTGCGAAGATATACTTCAGATAATAGAAAGTAATTCAGTGGGTTGTGCTTGTTTGCGGCAATCTTGTCGATAAAGAACTTCTCTGCAAAAAACAACAAATCATTGTTGAAGAATTTTTCGGTAGAAGGGGTATATTCTTTATTTTCCGATGTCGATGTCAGGTTACTGAGTGGATTTGCGTTTTCATCCGTCAGCCTTAGCATGAAATTAGCCTGATTAATTTCGCTGGCTCCTATTTGTACCACAATGCGGTTGTAGCCTTTGTTTAATTTTACCTTGTAACCGTATATGTCCAAATCGCAGTTGCGCTCTTCTACTACAGAGCCTACCAGTGCGTCGTTAACCCAAATTTTGACCGAACCTGATGTTCCGGCACGGAGAAAAACCTCTTTGTCGTCCGGACTGTTTACGTACGTTTGGGCGTACATAATAGCGTTATTCAGATAGAAATAATAATCAAAAGCAAACCAATTGTTCGGTTTGTTGAAAGGCGGTGTGTACCAGGTAATATCAGCATTTACCTTGTTTTTGAAAATATCTCCCGGTTTTTTATTGCTTATAGCGCCCCAGTCTTTCGAAAATCCACTGCCCGATGTATTATCAAAAGTACCCAAAACCTGCCAGTTTTTGAGCGCTCCCATTTTATTGTAATACTCATCAGCTTTTAGCGTGTTTTTTACTTTGGTATAATGTTCGCCCAGATTTTCGTATAGCATGGTGCGTATGGTACCGTTAGTTTTGGGGTTGGCAGCGGTTTTTTCAAAAAATGCTAACACGTCCGGATTGAATATCTCCGAGGCGCGGGGCATCAACGGGAGAGAACTGAAAGCATACAGGTAGGCATCTGGATTTTCAGTGGTTTCAAAGGCTAAGCGAAATTTATCAAACGCTTCCTTGTTGTGCTCTTCATTCCAGTCGAGCAGGGCAAGACTGAATAAGGCATCGCATTTTGTTTCAGGGTTTTTTAAGGCTAATTCAAAGTTTTTTCTGGCTTCAGCCCGTTCATTTTTAGAAAAATTTTCCCAGCCTTTTTCATAATCATTTTTGGTTTCGGCACCTAAGGTATATGTAACTACGAAAAGAAGGGTAAAGAAAAAGACAATTTTTTTGGTCATAATACTCGACTTTTTGAAGAGTTTTTAAACGAATAAATTAAATAAAATCACCAGGCTTTTAACCTGAATACAAACATATAAAAAAGATGTTAACAATGCAATTTTTAGAGATGCAAATTAATAAAAAAACGCATTGATATATAATTTATTCTCAATCTGCATTCTGTATATTGATACTTTAAAAAGCAAAGATTATCACTGTAAATGACTTTAGTACATGACAAAAATTCTATTTTACCTATAATTAATGTGAATAGAAACGCGGATATAGCGGATAAAACAGATTTTCGATGTAAACTCAAAAGTTTTCCTCATACGGATTACATTACAGATTTTAGACTTCACAAGTGAAGTCGGCTGATTTTCAGCTGCGAACACTAATCCGCCATTTACGTAGTAAATAAATCAGAATTAAAATCCGTTTTATTGCTACAATAAATCAGTGTATATCAGCTAAATCCGCTATATCTGCGTTTCTATTCTTTTTTTTGTCATGTACTTAGGTAAATGACACAATTTGAAAAATTATATAAGATATGATTTTGTAATCACTATGCTTAAGATAGGCGTGTAATTGGAATAAGCCTCAGAATAGCTAAATTCCGGCTATGTTTTGAACTCAGGTTATTTAAAACTCATGGATTTACGAAATGATTTATGATTAGAACCTACCATTGTATAGGTTCTATACCATTAGCCACAAGGTATTTGTTGGTTTCAGAAAAGTGTCCGCATCCAATAAAACCTCTGTAAGCCGATAATGGTGAAGGGTGTACCGTTTTTAGTACAAGGTGTTTTGCAGTGTTGACGAAAGCGCCTTTTTGCTGCGCATAATTTCCCCAAAGTAAAAACACAACATGCTCTTTTTGTTCGGCTACAGCACGTATTACTGCATCGGTGAAGTTTTCCCATCCGCGCCCTTGATGCGAGCCGGCTTTGTGCGCTTCTACCGTCAGCGTGGCGTTCAATAACAACACGCCCTGTTCAGCCCAACGCGTAAGATTGCCACTTTGCGGAAGGGGAATATTGAGGTCGCGTTCAATTTCTTTAAAAATATTGACCAGCGAAGGAGGAAATTCTACTCCATCGTTAACCGAAAAACATAAGCCATGAGCTTGTCCCGGCCCGTGATAAGGGTCTTGACCGATAATTACAACTTTGAGTTTATCAAAAGGGCAATGTTCAAAGGCGTTGAAAATCAGATTTCCGGGTGGGAAAATGTGTTTGCTCTTATATTCATTACGAACGAATCCGGTCAGATTTGTAAAGTAATCTTTGTCAAATTCTGGTTGCAAAACGTTTTTCCACGTCGACTCAATTTTTACGTCCATTGTTCAGCAGTTTTTTGTTGAAGTTTTTTTATACAGTTAAGCCTGTTGGAGTTTGTCCACGGCTGTTTTTAATTGTTGCATGGCCTGTTCCAGAATTTTTCGTGAGCATGCCACATTCAGCCGCAAATGATATTCGCCGCCCGGCCCGAAAATAGTTCCCTTGTTGAGACCAAGTCCGGCCTTAAGCGAGAAGAATTTATGTAAATCCTCGGTCGACATGCCCAGTTTTTCACAGTTAAGCCATACCAGAAACGATGCTTCAGGAATCATAGCTTCAACCTGTGGTACGTTGGCTTTCACGAAATTGTTGACAAATTCGATGTTTTGTTGTACATAATCCAGCATTTCGAGTCGCCAGGCTTCGCCGTGTTCGTAAGCAGCCATTGCTCCGATATACGCAAAGATATTGCCCGAATTCATCTCGGATGCTTCGAGAAACGAGGCAAATCTCTCACGGAGTTTAGGTTCGGGAATAATATAACCGGAGCTTACAAGTCCGGGCATATTGAATACTTTAGTAGGAGCCATGAAGGTTACGCTGTGGTTGGCAGCCCATTCTGAAACGGTGGCAAACGGGGTGTGGCGAGTATTACCGGGCAGCACCATATCGGCATGAATTTCGTCCGAAACAATGATTATATCGTGTTTTTGGCAAACTTCAGCCATTTTTGCAAGTTCAGATTTTGTCCAAACTCGCCCACCCGGATTGTGAGGATTACAAAGAATAAGCATTTTTGTTTTGTTGGATATTTTTTTCTCCAAATCACCCGTATCCATCACAAATCTACCATTTTCTTCTTTTAATTCATTGTAAATCAATGTCCGCTTATTGTTTTTGATAACATTGAAAAACGGATAATAAACCGGTGGTTGTACAATAATTTCATCACCCGGTTGGGTAAGACTTTGCACCGCAAAAGCCAGTCCGGGTACTATACCGGGCAAAAAGCCAATCCACTCCCGCTTAATATCCCATTGGTGGTGTTCGGCTATCCACTTTTGCATCAGCGGATAGAAGTCTTTTCCGGTACCTGTGTATCCAAGTATCGGGTGGTCAAGTCTTTTTTTGATGGCATCAAGAATAAAATCGGGTGTGCGGAAGTCCATATCGGCTACCCAAAGAGGTAGTACATCTTCGGTGCCGAAAAGTAGTTTGCAACGGTCGGTTTTAATGGCGTTGGTTCCTTTGCGGTCAATTATTTCATCAAAATTATATGTCATGTAATGATAGTAGTTTTTTTATTTAAATATTTGATTATATCTTATTTATGCTTTTTTGTTATAGCTCGCTTACGGGTTTACCTATGCAGGCATTGGGCATAGGTATATTCAGTATTCTGGATAAAGTAGGAGCAATATCGGTAACCTGATATGGTGTTTTTATGTGCTGCGGTTTAATTTGCCATCCGTAAAAGTAGATGGGGGTGTATGGCAACACAGCATTGGATTCGCCTACCGGATTCAGTTTATCGTCCACTTCGAGCCATCCCGGAAGTAGTGTAATAACCACATCGCCCATACTGTTTTTGTGCATAGAATTTCTGATACGGGCCATTTCCGAACCAGAGCCAGCAGCCATTGTCAGTATTTGCCACGAAGGGTAAGCGGTTTGTATGCCTTCAAATTCATGCATAAAATCAGCTACATTTTGCTGTATCTCTCTGAAATTAAGTTTCTTTTCGTCAATTTTTTGTTTGTTCAGAAAAATATTTTTTCCGTAGTATCCTTTTATCCATTTCTCCTGCCCGTATAGTGCCATCAGGTAGGTGTTTACTAATGCCATTGATCGTCCGGCACTAAAATATCCTGCGGGTATATTGTTTTCGCCCAGTTCTGTAGGCGAATGTACATCGGTTTGGTTGGTAAACAGAAATACCAGAGTTTTGTCGAGTCCCACCTGAGCATCAATCTTTTGCAGTATGTTTTGAATGTCTCTGTCTAATCGCAGGTACATATCTTCCTTCTCGGGCGATTGTAAAGAGAAAAATTTTTCTTTTGGAGCTCTAACCGTAAATTGCAGCATCAGCATATCCGGCACATTGTCTGTTCCCAGTTTTTCATCGGCAATTATTTTCAGCCCCAGTTCAGCAACCAGCGAATTGGCCGAAGGCGTATTTTTAAGGATGGTAGCAGGCATGTTTTTCTGCTTTCTGTCGGTTGGTGTGTATTTAAAACCATCTTTACTGCTGCTTTTTGCTGCCGACAAATAGGTGCTGATAGCGTATAGAGGTCGCCAGTCGCGACTGGCAATGGATTTGAAAGCTCCATTCACATTCATCTCATCGGCAGAGCGTGGCAGCCCATCGCGATAATATCCGGTAGTTACCCATTTCAGTTTTTCATCGTCTATCCACGCCACGCCACGTGCAGTATGGCCACCCAGCATAATGGCTTCTTCGGCATCAATAGCTACAGCATAGTTTTTTGACTTGCCGGGAAAAGCCAGCGAAAGCTCATCGAGTATGGTGCTGGCATACAAATGGTGAGCTGATACAGTTTGTTGAGTACCTATGCCTATTTGTTGATCATCGGCTATTACCGACTGTACTTTATCATTCAGCCTGCTGTAAAAAAAATCGCCCGTAACTCCATGGTAATAAGGGGTAGATCCGGTCATCACCGATGCTATATCGGGAGTGCTTCCTGCCGATACAAAATTGTAAGTTACATTGGTGAGCGATGCTCCTTGTCCGGCTATTTTTCTGAATCCGTTTGGGTCGAAATAGCTCCACAGTAAGTCTAAATGTTTTTGCTGTAGCCCATCTACCATAATGCCAACTACCAGGCGCGGAGGCTCTTCAGAGCTTTTCTGAGCCATGGATACGGTTGCAGCGGCAGCAAATAGGTATATTATAAAAAAACGATATAGTTTCATTCAAGTGGTAAAAAGTAGCAGTTTAAATAATCAATTTTTTAAAGCACACCTTTGGTAGAAGGGAGCTCAAACTGGTAAATATCTCTTTTTACAGCCATTTTAATAGCTTTAGCCAGGGCTTTGAATATTCCTTCGAGTTTATGATGCTCGTTATCGCCTTCGGCTTTAATGTTAAGATTAATGCGAGCCGAGTCGCTGAGGGATTTGAAGAAATGCAAAATCATTTCGGTAGGCATATCGCCTATATACTCCCGTTTGAATTCGGCATCGTATACCAACCAGGGCCGGCCACCAAAATCCAGAGCTACAGAGCATAAGCAATCATCCATAGGTAAATAAAAACCATATCGTTCAATACCCCGTTTGTCGCCCAGCGCTTTGCTTAGCGCTTCGCCCAGTGCCAGCGCGGTGTCCTCTATGGTATGATGTTCGTCTACCTGAAGGTCGCCATTTACCAGTATGGTGAGGTCGCTTCCAGAGTGTTTCCCAATTTGCTCCAGCATGTGGTCGAAGAAATTCAGGCCGGTTTTTATGTTGCATTTTCCGGTTCCGTCAAGGTTTAACTCTACCAGAATGTCGGTTTCTTTAGTAGTTCGTTTAACAGTAGCTTTGCGCTCGCCGGCAAATAAAAATTCAGCTATGTTATCCCAGTTTGTTGTTTGCAGGGCACAATGTGCGGTAAGCCCTTTGTCTTGTAAAATATCTTTATCGTTGCTAATAAAAATAGCTTTACACCCCAGATTTTTAGCCAGTTCCACATCCGTAATTCTGTCGCCAATGACGTAAGAACCATTCAGGTCGTAATTTTCAGAGAAATAGCTGGTCAGCATGCCGGTGCCGGGTTTACGTGTTGGCAGGTTATCTTCAGGAAACGATTTGTCGATAAATATCTTGTCGAATTCAATGTCTTCACCTTTAAGGATTTGTAAGAACTTAGCCTGTACGGCATCAAAGTTTTCCTGAGGATAAACCGGCGTTCCCAGTCCATCCTGATTGGTAACAAGTGCCCACTCAAAATCTAACTTTTTGCGTATAAAATAAAGGTTGCGCAATACACCGGGTAAAAACTCTATTTGATCTACTCTGTCAACCTGATAAGTAACCGGAGGTTCAACGATAATTGTGCCATCCCTGTCGATAAACAGGACTTTCTTTTTGAGCGTTTTATATTCTGATTTCGACATATCTTATAAGTAATGTATAATGTAAATACAAAAATAGTTCAATTTTGCGTGAATTAAAAATAAACGATACTGTTAACCGCAATTTTAGTAACATTCTTTTATACACCAGTGTTTTATATTGCACTGATTTAAGATTAAGTTTGTATTTTTGTATTAAATAATATTTCCGAACCCGACGGTAGAAAAATTAATTGAACATGTAACCCGTATAACTATGAAAGAAAATATTGTAAAAGTTAGCACCGTATTAATTGAAAATCGAATTTTCAATATAAGAAACAAACAGGTTATGATTGACCGGGATCTGGCCGAACTTTACGGAGTGGAAACTAAACGTATCAATGAACAGGTCAAGAGAAATTTACAAAGATTCCCAAGTAATTTTTGTTTTCAGTTAAATGAAGTAGAACGAACTGAACTGGTCGCAAATTGCGACCGGTTCGGAAACTTAAAGCATTCTACAAGTTTGCCGTATGTATTTACTGAGCAAGGGGTGGCGATGCTCTCTGCGGTTTTACGAAGCGAAACAGCAATTCAGATTTCGGTGCAGATTATGGAAGCTTTTGTGGAGATGCGCGAAATAATATCGGGAAATGCCTTGATTTTTAATCGTCTGGATAGGCTTGAGAGAACCCAGTTGCAAAACGACCAGAAGTTTGAGCAGTTGTTTAAAGCGTTAGAAGCGGGAAATATACCTTCAAACAAAGGCGTTTTTTTCGAAGGTCAGATATTTGATGCTTACGTATTTATAGCCAATTTGGTGCGTAAAGCCGAAAAGTCAATTATTTTGATTGACAATTATATTGACGAAAGTGTACTTACCTTATTTGCTAAAAAGAACCCGAATGTAAGTCTTCGGATTTTTACGAAGCAAATTTCAAAGCAGCTAAAATTGGATGTAGACAGATTTGCCGCTCAGTATGGTGAGGTTAAGCTTACAGAGTTTGGTCTTTCGCACGATCGTTTTCTTATTCTTGATGAAAAAGAGTTGTATCATATAGGAGCATCTTTAAAAGATTTAGGTAAGAAATGGTTTGCTTTTTCTAAATTGGATACCGAAGTTGTATCTTTGTTGTCGAAATTAGAATTGAGATGAATGCTTTTCAAGCCTGTATGTTTTAAAAGGTGTATTTGTTGTTTACTTACAATAAAAATAAAGATTGATCGATTAGTTTTATTTCTCAATTTTTCAAATAGAAGCTTAGATGTTATATCCAAACCATTTTGAACAAAAAACAGATTTTATTACCATTCGCAGGTTGTTGAAGGAGAAGTGTCTTAGTACCCTGGGTGCGGAACAGGTGGACTTTATTGAGTTCTCCACTGATTATACATGGATAGTAAGCATGCTGAATCAGACTGAAGAAATGTTGCGCATAATTACTGCCGATGGTGAAGAATTGCCGGTGGGCGATTTTTATGATGTTCGTCAGGCGTTGTCGCGGGTGAGAGTGGAAGGTCTGTTTCTTGATGAAGTTGAAGTGTTTGGACTTTGGCGTGCGCTGGATGCCGTACGTAAGTTAGTGGCATTTCTTACTCGCAACGAAGGTGTTGCATATCCTTACTTATCGGAATTGCTGCCTGGTACCGAAACTTTTCCGTTGATTATCAAAAGAATTGAATCCATTTTAAATAAATTTGGAAAGATAAAAGACAACGCATCGCCCGAATTGGCTCGAATACGCCACGACATTCAGCAGGCTGAACATTCTGTTTCGCGTACGCTGAATGCTATTTTGCGGCAGGCTCAGGCCGATGGCTACGTGGAAAAAGATATTGCGCCAACCATGCGTGAGGGAAGGCTTGTGCTTCCGGTTTCGCCTGCTTTTAAACGTAAAATAAATGGTATTGTACACGATGAATCGGCCACGGGGAAAACAGTGTTTATCGAGCCTCAGCAAGTAGTTGAGGCCAATAACCGCATACGCGAACTGGAGGGTGAAGAACGCCGCGAAGTGGTGCGTATTTTGGTGGAATTCACCAGCTTTGTTCGTCCGTATACCGACGAGATTGTTGATTCGCAACACTTTCTGGGTGTTATCGATTTTTTGCGGTCGAAAGCTCTGTTTGCGATAGAAATCAATGCCATAAAGCCGCGCGTCGACGATGTTTGCCAGCTTGAATGGTCTAAAGCTGTGCATCCATTGCTGTTTTTGTCGTTGAAAAAACAGAAAAAAGAAATTGTACCACTCGACATCGTTTTGAACGAAAAGCAAAGGATATTGCTTATTTCGGGGCCTAATGCGGGCGGTAAGTCTGTCTGTCTGAAAACGGTGGTTTTGTTGCAATATATGTTGCAGTGCGGGTTGCTTATCCCGATACATGACAGTAGTCGTGCCGGAATTTTTGAGCGTTTGTTTATCGATATAGGCGATGAACAATCCATCGAAAACGACTTGTCTACCTATAGTTCGCACTTGCTGAATATGAAATATTTTATCCGGCATAGTAACCCTAAAACCTTATTGCTTATTGATGAATTTGGAACTGGTACTGAGCCTATGATAGGGGGAGCTATTGCCGAGGCTACTCTGGAACGTTTTAACCGGAATCAGGCTTTTGGCGTTATTACCACCCACTATACCAATCTGAAACTGTATGCTGATGCCACCGAAGGAGTGGTAAACGGTGCCATGCTATACGACCGACAGCACCTGCAACCGCTTTTTCAGCTGAGTATTGGTAATCCCGGAAGTTCGTTTGCGGTAGAGATTGCCCGTAAAATAGGATTGCCCGAAGATTTGATAGCTGAGGCAGCTGAAAAGGTCGGTTCCGACCGTATGGACTATGACAAGCACTTACAGGATATTGTACGCGATAAACGATACTGGGAACATAAACGTCGCGATATCAGATTGAAAGAAAAAAAGCTGGAAGAGACTTTAGCCAAATACGAGGCTGAGATGTCAACTATCGACAAACAGCGCAAAGAAATTACCCAAAAAGCCAAAGCCGAAGCCCAGTTACTTTTGAGCGATACCAATGCCCGGATAGAGAACACCATCCGTCAGATAAAAGAAGCTCAGGCTGAGAAAGAAAAAACAAAAGAAGTAAGAAAAGAACTGGAAGAATTTAAAGCAAAAGTTAGTAATTCTCAGAATACGCCAAAGGGTTATTCGAAGAAAACGCTGCTACCGAAGGTAAAAAAGGATGTGGTGCAAAGTCCTGGTTCAGGCATTTCAGAGAAATCGGAAGGGGCCTTAATCGTAGGTTCCAATGTTCGGCTCAAAGGGCAGTTAGCTGCCGGAATTATTATTGAGATTCAGGATAAAAATGCCGTAGTGGCTTTTGGTCAGATGAAATCAACGGTTAAGCTTACTAAGCTTGAACCGGTAAGTAATACGCAAATTAAAAAAGAAAATCGTAAGTACGAGAATTTAGGCAATACTGCCACCGACGAAGTTCGTCAGCGCAAGCTTACTTTCAAGTCGGAAATAGATGTACGCGGCATGCGAGCCGACGAAGCATTACAGGCAGTAACGTATTTTATTGATGATGCCGTGATGGTAGGTGTAGCCTCTGTGCGCATTTTGCACGGAACAGGAACCGGCGCTCTCCGGCAGCTTATCCGGCAGTATTTGGCTACTGTTTACGGTGTTCGTTCCTATCGCGATGAGCATGTCCAGTTTGGTGGCGCAGGCATTACGGTGGTAGAGTTTGATTGACGATTTTTTTTACCTGAAATAAAAAGCTCAGACAAAGACAATTTGAGTCATGGTCTGAGCTTTACAATAGTTCGTTATAAAATATAGTTTAGTACATGACAAAAATTCTATTTTACCTATAATTAATGGATATGAATAGTGATTCATGTGAATAGAAACGCGGATATAGCGGATTAAACAGATTTTCGCTGTAACTCAAAAGTTTTCCTGATACGGATTACATTACAGATTTTAGACTTCACAAGTGAAGTCAGCTGATTTTCAGTAGCGAGCACTAATCCGCCATTTACGTAGTAAATAAATCAGAATTAAAATCCGTTTTATTACTACAATAAATCAGTGTATATCAGTTGAATCCGCTATATCCGCGTTTCTATTCTTTTTTTTTTGTCATATGCTTAGAAAATATAGTTTAATAATATTCTGCCGATATAAACAGGGGTATTATTGCCAATACAATTTTGCATTTTGTGCCTGTGGGCTGTCCAAATTTTGGATATAAAACTATTTCTTATCCAACTGGCCGAAGACCTTTTTGAGAATGTCGTTTACACGTGCAGCCGGATCGGTGCGAATTGCCTTTTCCTCATTAGCCACTTTGGTGAAAAGTGCATCTAAAGCTTTTTCGGTAACATATTCTTCAAGGTTTACATTAATTGCTTTCATTCCGGCAATAGAGCCAACAGCTGTTCCTGCAACTTTATTATACGACGAAGTTAGCGCAGTCCACGACTCGGTAGTAGAAATATTAGCTACAAGCGGTTTGCCAAGAGAGTCTTTTACTTTAGGTGCAAAGGCTGCCTTTAGTTGGGCATAGGTGGTATTGCGCAAATACTGAGTAGCGGCATCCTGATTACCCAGCAAAATACCAAGGGCATCGTTAATTGTCATGCTGGTGATAGCATTTTTGAATATTGGCGTAGCTTCTTTTACAGCATCTTCTGCTGAGCGGTTGAGCGATAATACTGCTTTATTAACAAGCTCCTGGCCTCCGGGGATAAGCTTTATGTTGTTGACAATGCTCTGAGCTTCTTCCGGCAACAGTAATTTCAAAGCAGCATCATCCAGAAAGCCGTTTTCTTTACCTAACAGCGAAACAGCATTTTCAATACCCACATTCAGAGAGCTTTTCAGCCCGGCCACATTGTCGGCGTTGGTAATAATGGGACTGATGCCGGTTGTTGTAGATATCTGATTAGCAACTTTTAAAAGCTCGGTGCATGACGCGGTGGTTAAAGCAATAGCAAATAGTAGAATAAATTTTTTCATAATGATATAAATAAATAACTTTGTTTTTAAAGTTCAAAGGTAAATAATGTTTTGATAAATTCGGTATTTTAACTGAACATTTTTTTTGAACAAATGTTTAACTGGTACGAAATTTCTAACTCAAATTATATATAAAAATGAAAATCGAAAAAATTTTAGCCCGCGAAATTCTTGATTCGCGTGGAAATCCAACGGTTGAAGTGGACGTAGTTCTCGAATCGGGAGTTATTGGTCGTGCAGCTGTACCATCAGGTGCTTCTACCGGCGAAAACGAAGCCATCGAATTGCGCGATGGTGACAAAAGTCGCTATCTGGGTAAAGGGGTGCTCAAGGCTGTCGAAAACGTAAACACTGTCATTGCTCCCGCTCTTGTTGGTATCAGTGCGCTTGAACAACGCCTTATCGACAAAAAAATGATTGCATTGGATGGTACTAAAACCAAATCGAGATTAGGTGCCAATGCCATTCTTGGTGTATCGTTGGCTGTTGCCAAAGCGGCTGCCGGTTATCTTGATTTGCCTTTGTATCGGTATATCGGTGGTACCAATACCTTTACTTTGCCAGTTCCGATGATGAACATCATCAACGGCGGTTCGCACTCCGATGCTCCCATTGCTTTTCAGGAATTTATGATCCGCCCTGTAGGAGCTACATCGTTCAAAGAAGGCTTGCGTATGGGTGCCGAAGTTTTTCATGCCCTTAAAAAAGTATTGCACGATAAAGGTTTAAGTACTGCTGTGGGCGACGAAGGTGGTTTTGCTCCCAACCTGGCCGGTGGTACTGAGGAAGCTTTGGAGTCAATTCTTGTTGCTATCAAAAATGCCGGATACAAACCAGGTGTTGATGTGATGATTGGTTTGGACTGTGCTTCGTCTGAATTTTTTAAAGACGGCGTTTATGACTATTCAAAATTTGAGGGTCCTAATGGCAAAAAACGCAGTTCTGCCGAACAGGCTGAGTATCTCGAAGAGCTGATTACAAACTACCCGATTGATTCTATCGAAGATGGTATGGGCGAAGGCGACTGGGATGGATGGAAACTGCTTACTGATAAAATCGGAAGCAAATGCCAGCTTGTTGGCGACGATTTGTTTGTAACCAATGTAGATTATCTTAAAAAAGGTATCGACTTGGGTTGTGCCAATTCTATTCTGATTAAAGTAAATCAGATTGGTTCGCTTACCGAAACTCTGGACGCTATCGAAATGGCTCACCGCGCTGGTTATACCTCGGTAACTTCGCACCGTTCGGGCGAAACTGAAGATGCAACTATTGCTGATATTGCCGTAGCTACAAATTCGGGTCAGATTAAAACCGGATCGTTGAGTCGTTCGGATCGTATGGCTAAATACAATCAACTGCTTCGTATTGAGGAAGAACTTGGTGAATTGGCCGTTTACGGATACAAAAAATAAGAAAAAATGACAGGATTAATCCTGACATTTTTGTACCTTCTAAAAGCTGTCTGACAATTCGGACGGCTTTTTTTTGTTCGATTTTTCAGATTTTTTTATAATTCAATTTACATTCCGTTAATACCCGTTAAGCCCTAAAAAACAGCTGTTAATAATAAAAAAATATAACTGACAATGATTTTTGCAGGAATGTTTTTTGTGTATTTTCGTCCAAAATAAATCATCGAAAACTAATATTTAAAATTACAAATAGTAAAGAATATATTTAACTAAAACTATAAAACAATAAAGATTATGAATGTTTCGCAGAAAACCAAAGTGCTCGGCTTTTTTGCATTAGTCGTAGCAGTAAGTGTAGCCAGTAGCATTACCACCAGCTACATTTCAAACAAAACCTCTGACTCTAATTTATTTCAGGGAAATAATTCCATCCCGGCAAGCTATGCCGCTTTCTCGCGTGCATCCAGCGCTATGGAGACCGATTTTACAGTGGCCGCCGAGTTGTCGGTACATGCTGTAGTTCACGTAAAAACCAAAACACCTGTAGATATGCGGCAATATGGGTATTCGGACGATCCATTTTTCGAGTTTTTCTTCGGGAAACCTCAGCAACGCCAGCAGCAGGAAGCTCCTCTGCAGGAAGGTTCGGGCTCAGGAGTAATTATTTCTAAAGATGGCTATATTGTTACAAATAATCATGTGATTGAAAGATCGAAAGAAATAGAAGTAACGCTCAACAATAACAAAACTTACAAAGCCAAGCTGGTAGGTGCCGACCCCAATACAGACATTGCTCTGCTAAAGATTGAAGCAGAAAATCTACCGGTTATTTTGTTCGGAAATTCCGACTCTCTTAAGGTTGGCGAGTGGGTGTTGGCTGTGGGCAATCCGTTCAATCTTACCTCTACCGTTACAGCGGGTATTGTTAGTGCCAAAGCACGTAATATCAACATCATCAATTCTAAAATGAAAATAGAATCGTTTATACAGACCGATGCTGCGGTTAATCCCGGAAATAGTGGTGGAGCTCTGGTTAATACCCGGGGCGAACTTGTAGGGATTAATACGGCCATTGCTTCGCAAACCGGAACTTACTCAGGTTACGCGTTTGCAGTGCCGGTTAGTATAGTGCAAAAAGTGGTGTCCGACATCCGTCAGTACGGCATAGTTCAGCGTGCAATGCTTGGCGTGGAATTGGGTGAAATTACCGACAAGCTGGCGAAAGAAAAGAACCTTAAAACGATGGAAGGTGCTTATGTGGAGAATGTTTACAAGAATACGGCCGCTGAAGCTGCCGGAATAAAAGCCGGTGATATTATTGTTGATGTTAATGGTGTAAGCATAAAATCGAGAAATCAGTTGCAGGAACAAATTGGCCGGTACAGCCCCGGAGATAAAGTAAGTATAGTTGTAATACGTGACAACAAGCAGCTGAAGATGAATGCAGAACTTAAAAATAGACTGGGAAGTACCGATGTGGTAAATTCCGAAAATAAAGCTTTAGTGTTGGGTGCCGAGTTTAAAGATATCAGCTCAAAAACCAAGTCGCAAATTCAGATTGACTACGGAGTGGAAGTGGTGTCGGTAGATAAAGGTAAATTTCAGGCGGCAGGCATTAAACCCGGATTTATTATTGTAAAGATTAATAATCAGGCTATTCGAAATACGGAGGATTTGGATGCTGTTTACGAAGAAGCAGCCAACTCAACCGACCAATTTAATAAAGTGCTGAATATTGCCGGAGTTTATCCTAATGGACGTATGGCTGTATATGCCATCAATCTCGAAAATTAGTTGTTGGCAAAGTAATATCAGGTTGAAAACCATGGGTATGACAACTGAATTTGGAAGAGCTTTGAGCTATTAAACACAATAATAAGCCGTAGTTTCGTTAACTGCGGCTTATTTATTGATATTAAAATGTTATAATTTTTCAACAATGCGAAACAATTTGCACTTTCCTACGTTTCAATATCAATAAAGCAGAACTGATATTTTTTTTGACAAAAAACTTGTTTGACAGGTCAAAAAAAATTACTACTTTTGCAAGCTAAATTTCTATACAGGAATGAGACAATTAAAAATTACGAAATCGATCACGAATCGAGAAAGTGCATCGCTTGACAAGTACTTGCAAGAGATTGGACGTGAGGATCTTATAACAGTTGAAGAAGAAGTAGAGCTCGCTCAGCGTATTCGCAATGGCGACCGTATTGCTCTTGAGAAACTTACCCGCGCCAATCTTCGTTTTGTGGTTTCAGTGGCCAAGCAGTATCAAAATCAGGGACTTAGTCTGCCCGATCTTATTAATGAGGGTAATCTGGGGTTGATAAAAGCTGCTGAAAAATTCGACGAAACGCGTGGTTTTAAGTTTATTTCTTATGCTGTATGGTGGATTCGTCAGTCAATTCTTCAGGCTTTGGCCGAACAGTCGCGTATTGTGCGTCTGCCTCTGAATCAGGTAGGTTCGTTGAATAAAATCAACAAAGCTTTCTCTAAATTCGAGCAGGAAAACGAACGTCGTCCGTCGCCCGAGGAGCTCGCCGAACAATTAGACATCCCCGTTGATAAGATTGCAGATACCATGAAGGTGTCAGGTCGTCATATTTCGGTAGATGCTCCTTTTGTGGAAGGTGAAGACAACAGTTTGCTCGATGTGATGGTGAATGATGATTCGCCTAACGCTGACCGCGCACTGATTAACGAGTCGCTATCCAAAGAAATAGAACGTGTTTTGGCGCATACACTTTCTGACAGAGAACGTGATATCGTAAAAAAATTCTTCGGAATCGGTGTGCCAGAGATGACTCTGGAAGAAATCGGTGACGAATTCGGACTTACACGGGAACGTGTACGACAAATCAAAGAAAAAGCTATCCGGAAATTAAGACCTACTTCAAAAAGTAAATTACTGAAAGGCTTTCTGGGATAAGCGTAATAAAAATTTGAAAGCGAAACATTTTGTTTCGCTTTTTTTTATTTATTTTCGTAGCAAACTTTGAAAAACATGAAACAGAACCCCTCACTATTATTCTGCATCTTTCTTGATTTGCTTGGTAATATCAGTTATTTTCTACCTTTTGCCGGCGAATGGTTTGATGTGGCCTGGGCGCCATTTTCGGCGTGGATATTTTACCGTATGTTTGGTGGTCGTACAGGCAAAATAGGTGCTTTTATAAGCTTTACCGAGGAGATTATTCCATTTGTAGATATAATACCCACATTTACATTGGGATATTTTTATAAAAAATTTTTTAATAATAAAGCACCCGAAGCCAATAACCATCCATTGTAACCCGGATTATTGTGAGCCTGCATTGGTTTACCGCAGGCAAAATTAAGTGTTTATACTTGTTTATTTAAAATGAAACAGCTTACCATTCATCTGTTGATGCACGTGCCTTACGAAGGGCCGGGTTGCATCGAAACCTGGGTGCAAACTCAGGGTCATAATCTCAGTTATACCAAATTGTACGAAAATCAGAACTTACCTGCGCTGAGTAATTTCGACTGGCTGATAGTAATGGGAGGCCCAATGAGTGTGTACGAAGAAGAGCAATACAACTGGCTGGCAACTGAAAAAGCATTTATCAAAGATGCTATAGGAGTCGGTAAAACGGTTTTAGGTATTTGTTTGGGCTCACAGCTTATTGCCGATGTGCTCGGAGCCAGCGTATACCCAAATCACCAAAAAGAAATTGGCTGGTTTGATATTCATAAAACCGATTCAGGGAAAGTCAACTCGCTTTTAAAAGATATCGACAATGATTTTAAGGTGTTTCACTGGCATGGCGATACTTACGATTTGCCGTCAGGCTCAACGCATCTTTTTTATAGCAATGTTTGTAGGCATCAGGCGTTTCTGTACGGTCAGCGTGTAGTCGGTTTGCAGTTCCATTTCGAGGTAACGGCCGAAACTCTGCAAGGAATGGTAGCCAATGGGGTCGAAGAGCTCACCCCGGGCGCTACCGTACAATCGGCTGAGACCATCCTTGCCGAAAAAAACTATTTTCAAAGCAATAATGCTAATATGTACAATATTCTGGATGCACTGGCTTTACTTTCAGTGGATTAGTTTTTTTTGATACTCATATGATGAGAGCCCTAACGCCAAATTGTTAAAGCACTTCTTCAAACCTTAACATACTGCTTACCTTGTGTTTGTTGTAATTGCTTACCACGGTGCAACATTCGGTATAGGCATCATGTTCAAAAAACAAAATCTGTTGTTTTTCAGCAGCTTCGTCCAGTAAGCGTTTCTTTTCCTCCATGGCTGTAAGGGGGAAAACGTCGTACGACGAAATCCACGCTAAAGGCACATTAGCAGCCAGCGGAATCACATCGCCACAGTAAACAAGAGTTTGATTGTCCATGTTGATATAAGTTACTATCTGTCCCGGTGTGTGCCCGTCGTAAATTCTCATTTCAATTTCAGGGCATAAAAATTCATCTCCGGTAAGGGTGTGCAGTTTGCCAGCATCGGCTATAGGCAGCATATTTTCTTTAAAATAAGAATCGCCTTCCCGTACATTGGGATTCAGAAAATTTTGCCACTGGGTTTCGCCAACATGATGTACCGCATTGGGAAAAACAAGCTCTACAGCAGTTTTGCCGGCGTTGTATCGGGTTGCACCGCCGCAGTGGTCGAAGTGCAAATGCGTGAATATAACATCAGTAACCTGCTCAGCTTTATATCCTAATTTACTTAGTTCAGCATCAAAATTAATCACACCTTCAAAGCCATAAAATTTCAGATATTCAAGTTGCTTATCGCCTGTACCGGCATCGATTAAAATTAAGCGGTTTCCGGTGTCGATAAGGAGACAGCGCATGTGTACCCTGCAATAGTTGTCTTTGTCGGCCGGATACCTTTTTTGCCATACTTTTTTGGGAACTACCCCGAATGCAGCACCTCCATCAACGTGGAAAGCGCCAGCTTCAATTTTATGTAATTTCATATATTTAAAAGCCCCTCCAACCTCCCCGAAGGGTAGGCTTTCCGACTGATTGAGGTGACGTCGGATTTATTAATCATTCCCTTGTGCGAGTAAACTTACTCATGGGTGTTTCATGCGTTCGTTTGTATTTTTTTAATTATTGGTCGCATGGAACTCGCATCTCGATAACTATCGGGACATGGTATTTGGTTTAAATAATTGTATTCATGCTCGTTCCATAATAATTCAAATTTGTTGTCTATAAAAATGTTTTTGACTTGATGTTTGTTTACTTACGGTTATTATATATTTAAATATTAAATAAATATAAGCAAGTTAACTTAAGCCCAAACTTTTTATTACTTTTGTGTTTCGTTATTATTTCAGGGCAAAAATAGGCAAAAAACCACATCCGGGCAAACCATGCAGAGAGTACATTTTATAGCAATAGGTGGAGCAGCCATGCATAATTTGGCTATCGCTATCAGTAAAAAAAATAGTTTTCTGGTAACAGGTTCTGACGATGAAATATACGACCCGTCGTTTACAAGGCTCAAAAACAGAGGGTTATTGCCCGATAAACTGGGATGGTTTCCTGATAGAATTCACAAAGGACTTTCTGCTGTCATTGTAGGTACGCATGTTGCCTCTGATAATCCTGAACTTGTTCAGGCCAAGGCGCTTGGGCTGAAAGTATATTCCTATCCCGAATTTCTTTTCCAACAAACCCGTAGCAAAACGCGTATAGTAGTTGGTGGTAGTCATGGTAAAAGCACTACTACGGCCATTATCTTATACGTACTCAAGCAATTAAGGATAGATGCCGACTATATGGTTGGCGCTCATATCGATGGTTTTGATGCTTTGGCTAAGCTCTCGTACGAAGCGAGAATAGCTGTTTTTGAGGGTGATGAGTACCTTACTTCTTCGCTTGATCCTCGTCCTAAATTTCATCTTTACAAGCCTCATATTGCGGTACTTACAGGTATTGCCTGGGATCATATTGACGTTTTTCCCTCCGAAGAAGAATATGTGGAGCAATTCAGGCGTTTTACAGAACTGATGGAAGTTCAGGGACGACTTATCTATTTTGCTGACGATAAACACTTAAAGCAAATAGCTGAAAAACTGCGCAGGGATATTGTTCCGTTCACCTACAATACGCCTGAATACGAAGTGCACAAAGGAGTTACATACCTCAAAACAAAGAAAGCCGATGTGGCGCTGAGTGTTTTTGGAGAGCATAATCTGCAAAATATTGAGGCTGCCCGGATTGCTTGCCGACAAATTGGAGTAACTGACGATCAGTTTTATTCGGTAATTCCCGGTTTTGGTGGAGCAGCCACTCGTTTGCAGCGTATAGCAGATAGCGATAAAACCATTATTTACAGAGACTATGCCCATTCTCCATCTAAACTCAGGGCTACTTTAAAAGCAGTTCGGGGTCAGTATCCCGACAAAAAAATCATAGCCTGTTTCGAGCTTAATACCTATAGCAGCCTTAGTGCCGAATATATTTTACGATATGCTGATACTACCCGGCATGCTGACATAGCGCTGATATACTATGACCCTGAAGAGCTTAAGCGGAAGGGGCTGAAAGATTTAAATCCTGAAGATGTTAAGCTGGCTTTTGGCCCTGCAAATGTTGAAGTACTGACAGATAAGTTATTGTTTGAAACCAGATTAAAAGAAATGGATTATGCCGGTTCGGTAGTTTTGCTTATGTCGTCGGGGAATTTCTCAGGGATAGATGTTGAAAAAATTTTAAAAGATAAGATTTGAAAATAAGAAACAATATGGATGAAAAACAATATAAACTTGATCAGCGCTACATGCGCATGGCACGTATCTGGGCCGAAAACTCGTACTGCGAGCGTCGCAAAGTAGGAGCTTTACTGGTAAAAAATCAAATGATTATATCGGACGGCTACAATGGAACGCCATCGGGATTTGAAAATAAATGTGAAGATGAAAACAATGTATCGAAAGCATATGTTTTACATGCCGAGGCCAATGCCATTACTAAAGTGGCGCGATCGAATAACAGTAGCGACGGAGCTACACTTTATGTTACGGCATCGCCATGTATTGAGTGTTCAAAGTTGATAATCCAATCGGGTATCAAACGTGTGGTTTATGGCGAGAAATACAGGATTATGGATGGTGTTGAGCTTCTCGAAAGGGCTGGTGTTGAGGTAATTTTCCTTGAAAACCAATAATATATCAAATGGTGTATTTGATAGAGTAGGATCAAAAAAATATTGTTGTTGAAAATATAAGATGAATAAAAAGTACTAAATAACAAATAGCTTATCTGTTTTATGAATAAAAAAAATTTATTGCTGGTACTCGTTGTTTTTGTGGCGCTGGTTGTTGGTTTGTTTTTGGGTAACTTATTGGCTAATAGGTCTCAGATACGCAATAATCCTGCATTAAAAGGCTTTTTTTCGGGTGAGGGGTCAAATAAACTGGATGAGGTGCTTTCCATGATTGATGCGCAATACGTTGATACTGTGGATGTAAGTGAGCTTACCGAAGAGATGATGACCGATTTAATTGCCAAGTTGGATCCACATTCGGTATATATACCTGCCAGCGATTTGGAAAATGTAAATAGCGAACTTGAAGGTAGTTTTAGTGGAATAGGTGTTCAGTTTAATATACAGAACGATACAATTATGATTGTGTCGGTCATCAGTGGTGGCCCATCTGAGCGGGTTGGTTTGCAGGCTGGCGACCGCATAGTTTTAGTTAATGATACTACTTTTACCGGAAAAAAAGTGACCAACGAAAAGGTGATGAAAAAGTTGCGCGGCCCTGCCCAATCAAAGGTTAAGCTCGGCGTTAAGCGCAATGGCACAAAAGAGTTGCTTAAATATACGGTAACCCGTGGTCAAATTCCGGTTAACTCGGTAGATGTGGCTTACATGATTGAACCCGGCGTAGGGTTTATCAAGGTAAGTAAATTTGCAGCTACTACATACAAGGAATTTCTCGATGCTATAGCCGATTTAAGAGCCAAAGGCGCTAAGCGGTACATCATAGACTTGCGCGAAAATAGCGGCGGTTTCATGGATCAGGCTATTAAGATGGTGAACGAGTTTTTACCAGCCAATCAGCTCATCGTATACTCGCAGGGAAAAGCTTACTCGCGTTTCGAGGCTAAAGCCGATGGCAAGGGAAGCTGTATCGGTTTACCGGTAGTTGTGCTTTTGGATGAGTTTTCGGCTTCGGCCAGCGAAATTTTTGCAGGCGCTATTCAGGACAATGACCGGGGGCTAATTGTTGGACGTCGTTCATTCGGCAAGGGGCTTGTGCAACAGCAATACGACCTGAGCGATGGGTCGGCAATACGGCTTACTGTGGCGAGATATTATACACCATCGGGTAGAAGTATTCAGAAACCCTATACAAAGGGTAAAGCCGAAGATTATGAAAAGGACTTACTCAACAGGTATATACATGGCGAGTTTGATAACAAAGACAGTATTCGTGTGGCCGATTCGTTGAAATATAAAACTCTGAAAGGCCGTACTGTATATGGTGGAGGTGGTATTATGCCCGACTATTTTGTTCCCCGCGATACCTCAGAATATACTCCCTATCTCAACAAAGTGGTAAATTATGGATATCTTTATCAGTTTGCTTTTCAGTATACCGACCAAAATCGTAAAAAACTGAATAGCTTCAACAACTGGAAAGCCTTGGAGGCTTATCTTGCAACTCAAGACATTCTGAGCCAGTTTACGGTTTTTGCTAATACCAAGGGTGTGAAACCTGTACCCCGGGATATTGCTATATCAAAAAGGTTGATAACCAATCAGATTGAATCGTATATCAGCAGAAATATATTGGGCGACCCCGGTTTTTATCCATTGTTTTATAAATATGATAAAACAGTGAATAAGGCCATTGAGCTTGTAAAGCATCAAAAGTAAATAATAAGAACAAATGAGGTCGAAAGCCTCATTTTGTTTTTTTAAATATACTATCCGCAGTAGAAGTTAATGCATTAACTAATAAAAAGTGTAATTTTGTAACCATTTTTTTTGTAAAAGAATAGATTAATGACATATCAAACATATACGCTACCCAACGGATTGAGACTGGTGTACAAGCCTGATGAGGGAGCAGTTGCATATTGTGGCATGGTAATTAATACCGGTTCGCGCGATGAGGATGATACTGAACAGGGGATGGCTCATTTTATTGAGCATATGCTGTTTAAAGGCACTGAAAAACGACGGTCGGGGCATATTATTAACCGACTCGAAAACGTAGGAGGCGAACTGAATGCTTTTACCTCGAAAGAAGAAACAGTAGTGTATGCTGCGGTACTTAAGGAATATGCTGAACGTGCGGTAGAGCTGATTGGCGACATTGTATTTCATTCGGTTTTTCCTCAGAAAGAAATCGACAAAGAGGTAATTATCATTATTGATGAAATACAGTCGTACAACGACAGCCCGTCGGAACTTATTTACGATGATTTTGAGGAACTTATATTCGATAAACATGCCATAGGACACAATATTCTGGGAAAACCGGAATTGCTTCAGCAATTTTCCACTTCCGATGCTCAAAATTTTATCAGAAAACAATATCGCCCCGAAGAAATGGTGTTTTTCGCTGTAGGTAATCTGAACTTTAAACAACTTATACGTTGGGGCGAGAAGTACTTCCGGGCTGTAGATATTGAATCTGCATCAAAGGCAGTGCGTAAAGTTCCGCAGAATTACAAACCCGCAAAGCGAATTGTGGAGAAAAACACACATCAGGTGCACTTTATGCTGGGTGGTGAGGCCTACAACCTTCATCATCCTGATAGAATGGGATTGTATCTATTAAATAATATACTGGGTGGGCCGGGCATGAATAGTTTGCTGAACCTGTCGTTGCGCGAGAGGCATGGCTTGGTGTACAATGTAGAGTCAACCTATCAGCCATTTACCGATACCGGTTTATGGAGCGTGTATTTTGGATGTGACCCCGAAAATGCTACACGTTGCGAAAACTTAGTTTATAGTGAGTTAAAAAAACTTCGCGAGCAGGAAATATCGGACAACGCTTTGAAAAAATATAAATTACAGTTAATGGGTCAGATGGCTATATCTTCTGAAAATAAGGAGAATATGGCACTGAGTCTGGGTAAAAGTTTTTTGCGATATGGCAAAATTGATAGTTTAGACACCATACGCAAGCGCATTGAAACAGTTACTGCTTCGCAACTGAGGCAAATTGCCTGCGAAATTTTTGACGAAAGCCGGTTGAGCGTACTGAAATATTATTGACGATAATGACTCTCGAAGAATACATACTGAATCATTCTGACGCTGAGCCTTCATACTTGGCTCATGTAAACCGGGCAACTCATGTCCGCCTTATAAATCCGCGCATGTGTTCAGGACATTTGCAAGGCAGGGCTTTGGCTATGTTTTGCCGGATGATAAAACCTCATAAAATTCTTGAATTAGGTACTTTTTCGGGTTATTCAGCCCTATGTATGGCCGAAGCGCTGCCTGCTGATGGTGTATTGCATACGGTGGAAAGCGACGACGAATTGGAAGACTTTATCCGGGAGAATATCACCAATTCTGATGATGGGCATAAAATTACACTTCATATAGGAAACGCACTGGAAGTAATCGAAAGGTTGAACGAGACTTTCGATTTGGTGTTTATTGATGCCGATAAGCGCGAGTATACGGCTTATTACGAAGCGGTGCTGCCCAAATTACGTCAGGGTGGTTTTATTTTGGCTGATAATACTTTGTGGGATGGCAAAGTGCTTGCAAACAATGTGGCTGATAATGACAAACAAACAATAGAAATAATGAAGTTCAACGAACATGTGGCCAAAGATACAAGGGTGGAAAAAGTGATATTGCCGTTGCGCGATGGACTGACGATTATCAGAAAAAAATAAGACCAAAACGAGTTGGGAGAAGTATGGACAGGCAGTTAGTTGTCCGTCTTTTTAAATGAATAGAAATTAAATAGATAATATGTATATTTACGAACTTGAATTTAAGGTACGCGATTACGAATGCGATTTGCAGGGAGTGGTGAACAACTCTGTTTACCAGAATTATCTGGAACATACACGACATGAATTTCTGCTTGAAAACAACATCAGCTTCGACCAGCTACACCAGCAGGGTATTGATGCTTTTGTGGCACGTATCGAGATTGCATATAAACTACCATTACGTTCAGGCGATAAATTTATTTCGCGTCTGTTTGTAAAAAAAGAAGGTGTTAAGTATGAGTTTAATCAGGTAATTCATCGCTTGTCCGACAACAAACTTTGCGTTAAAGCCAAAGTAGACACCGTAGTGGTTGTCAATGGTAAACTGGTAGCCTCGTTGCCTGAGTTCGACGAACTGGTGGAAAGAAGCCTGATAAAGGCTTAGTAATCCATGTTTTTTTGTATTGATTCGTTTTTTTAATAAACTATTTACTGTTTTGCGTGTTAAAAAGGAGTAAACATGGTTTATCAAAATAAAAGAATTACAAAGTATATAATAAGATTAAGATATGAACGAATTTCTCGAAACAGAAGAAAAAATTGTAAAAATGCTCAAGACCGTATATGACCCCGAAATACCGGTAAATATCTATGACCTTGGGTTAATATATAAGATTGATTTGGCCGATGATGGACAGCTTGCCATTGACATGACCCTGACTGCACCCAACTGTCCGGCTGTTGATTTCATTGTGGAAGATGTGAGAATGAAAACTGCCAGTGTGGAAGGAGTAAAAGATGTTACAGTAAACATTGTGTACGAACCGGCCTGGGACAAAAGTATGATGAGCGAGGAGGCTCAGTTAGAGTTAGGTTTCCTGTAAAAAAATGAGTTTTACATCTGCATAAAATTCCCGTTTGGTGATTATTAAATTTCGGAATCTGCCAACTGTAAAATACTAATTAATGATATATTTCATTTCCGATTCGCATCTGGGTTCGAGGCTTGTTGACGACCACAAGGCGCATGAAAAAAAGTTTGTTGACTGGCTCGACCAGGTAAAAGCTGATGCTACCGCCATTTATATGATGGGAGATATATTCGATTTTTGGTTCGAGTATAAAACGGTTGTACCCAAGGGCTTTGTGCGCTTTTTGGGCAAGGTGGCCGAACTGATTGATGCAGGAATTGAAATACATTTCTTTACCGGAAATCACGATATCTGGACTTTTGGCTATCTCGAAAATGAAGTGGGGCTGATAGTACACAGACAGCCTGAAGTAGTTGTGCTGGGTGGAAAAAACTTTTATCTGGCTCATGGCGACGGACTTTATACGCAGGAAGATACGGGATTCAGAATTATCAGAAAGATATTTCATAGTTCTTTTGCACAAAAGCTTTTTCGTTTGGTTCCACCGCAAATTGGTCAGGGGTTTGGATATAACTGGTCGAAAAACAACCGGAAGAAAGACTTGCCCAACGAAAACAAATTTCTGGGCGAGGACAGAGAGTTTTTGGTTGTTTACTCAAAGCAATATGCTGAAAATCATCCTGAAATTGATTACTTTATCTATGGTCACAGACACATAGCGCTTGACTTACAGATTAAAAACAATACGCGTGTAGTCGTTTTGGGCGACTTTGTGTCGATATTTTCGTACGGAGTTTTTGATGGCGAAAATTTCCGGTTGGAATTTTTGGAAGATTAGAAGATTAAAAGACAAAAAGATACTGTGGTTATAGCAAGTGCATTAGTGATTATTAGCTTATAATTGATAATCACTAATGGCACAAAAAAATATCAGGAGTATTTTTAATTCGATTTTACCTTGAAAGCCAAAGCATACATCCTCATTTGCTTAACCATTGAAACCAAGCCGTTAGAACGGGTAGGAGAGAGGTGCTCTTTAAGTCCAATTTTATCAATAAAGTAGAGTTCGGTATTTAGTATCTCATCGGGCGTATGATCCGATAATACTTGTATAAGCAAAGCCACTATCCCCTTCACCAGAATAGCATCACTATCTCCTTCGAAAATGATTTTGCCATCATTCATTTCAGCATTAAGCCATACACGGCTCTGGCAACCCTCTATTATGTTTTGAGGCGTTTTGTGCTTCTCATCCACCGGTTTCAGCGAATTTCCCAGGTCAATCAGTAGTGAATACTTATCCATCCAGTCGTCAAACTGGTTAAATTCTTCTACAATTTCGTTCTGAATTTCGTTAATTGTCATATTTTGGTTTTATCTAAAGTCAAAGGACTGTTTTTTTGATAATTTATTATCGAGCTACATTTCAGCTCAGCATTCCAACTACTTTTTTGAGCGCTTCGATGAAAGTATCAATCTCTTCTTTGGTGTTGTAAAACGCAAACGAAGCGCGTACAGTTCCGGGTATATGGAGCGAATCAATCAGCGGTTGAGCACAATGATGCCCTGTGCGAACGGCTATCCCCATTTTATCAAGCAGCATGCCAATATCGTAAGGATGGATATTGCCAACCAGAAACGACACTACCGAACTTTTGTTGCTGGCAGTTCCGATAATGCGCATGTTTTCAATCTCAAGCAAACGCTGCGTAGCATATTCGGTCAGTTCATGTTCGTAGGCCGCTATCTCGTTCAAACCTATTTCCTGAACATATCGCAATGCCTCGGCCAGAGCAGTAGAACCAATGTAATCGGGTGTGCCTGCTTCAAACTTAAAAGGTAGTTCATTATAAGTTGTTTTCTCAAATGTTACGGTAGCAATCATCTCACCACCACCCTGATACGGAGGTATTGCATTCAGCCATTTTTCTTTACCATAAAGTACCCCTATGCCAGTAGGACCATAAATTTTATGACCTGAAAAAACATAAAAATCAGCATCCAGTTCCACCACATCTACCGGAATATGTGGTACCGCCTGTGCTCCATCCACTAATACCGGAATATTCTGATCATGAGCCAGTTTTATAATCTCTTTTACCGGATTTACAGTGCCCAGTACATTGGATACGTGCGAAACAGAAACGATGCAGGTTTTCTCATTAAGCAGTTCGGCGAATTTATCCATTTGGAGTTCACCTTTTTCGTTCATAGGAATTACACGCAACGTCATTCCTTTCCGTTGGCAAAGCATTTGCCAGGGAACGATATTGGAGTGATGCTCCATTACCGACACAATAACTTCGGCTCCGGGCTTAGCAAAAGCCTCGCCAAACGAAAATGCCACCAGATTAATAGCTTCGGTAGTTCCTCGTGTGAATATGATTTCTTCACGCTTATCGGCCTTCAGAAACTCCGCAACACTCTGTCGTGCAGCCTCGTGCGCTTCGGTGGCCTTCTGACTCAAATAATGTACGCCGCGGTGAATATTGGCATTCAGATGATAATATGCCGAATTTATCTTTTCAACAACGCATCGGGGTTTTTGAGTAGTAGCGCCATTGTCAAAATAAATAAGTTGCTTTTTATATATCTGTTCGGTCAGAATCGGAAATTCCGCCCTTATTTGTTCAATTTTTTCTTTTTCCATGCTGATAAAACCCTTGTTGAGGAGCTTTTGTTTTGCAAAAATACGAAATTTTATGCTAAAACACCGAACATCAGGGTCGTAAATGATGCTTTTGGGAAGTATTCTTTTTTGTTGGTGGGGGGAATAGAAATAAAAAAGATTTTTTTTATGGAAAAAGATGAATTTATGTATCTATTAAAATAAAAATGCAAATAATCATCATAAATTGTTAATCAATTATCTGATATATTTTGTAGTTTTGTAATAATTAACTTTAAAACAGAGTGTCATGAAAATCTTCTTTAGATTATTACTTGTATTATTTTTAATGAATAGTATTTATGCTTTATCAGGAAATTTGTTGACAAGCCGAAAAACTTCTTGTTTGACTTATGTCTATAAAATTACAGATAAGGAAGCAAAAATAATCAATAAGAAGGGACTCTTGAAAGCGGATTCCACGTTTTTACATACCTTGGTCGATTCATATCCCACCGATAGTGTATATAAAGGAATTCTTAGTTCAGGACATTATCTGCAAGTTTCGGGGGTTGAGAATAAGCAACGTATATTTTATGTTTTTGTTCCCAATTTTGAAGTGCAGGTATTGAATAATAATACTGACCTTTACATTCAGATTTACAATTTGCAAGGAACAATCATAAATAATGCAAAAGTGAAAGTGGGTGGTAGAAACCTGAAATTTGATGCGCAAACCCAATGTTATTTGCATCGGAAATCTAATTTGAGAGGATTTTTATCAGTTACTTATCAGGGTAATACAGCCTATTTTGATTTAAAACGAAAGTATAATAATTCGGCTTTTCTTCGTAATTCTCGTAAGGTGCTTTATGGTACGCCTTTACAGTATGTGTGGCGTCCTGTTAAGTTTGTGGTAGATTTGCCTGTAGATGCTGTGAAGTCAATATCCAAAGGTCATTTAACAGGTTCGTTATGGCGTACAAAATCGTTCTTTAGAAGAGTTGGCTATCAAATTGAAAATCTTTTTTATGGCGATTATAGTTACAGACAGAATTTAGATTACAAAGGATATTTGGTTTTTAATAAGCCCAAATATATGCCCGGCGATACAGTCAGGCTAAAAGCTTATTTAGTAAACAAAAAAGGAACCCCTTTGGAGAAAGAAGTTTCACTTACGCTATTCTGCGATTCCAAAAATATTACATTGGATAAACTTAAACCATATTATCCGGGAGCGTACGAGTATAGCTTTTATTTACATGATTCACTCAATCTTAAATTAGATAAATATTGTACCGTTTTTTTAGAAAATAAAAAGGGTGAAAACTATATATCCAATAATTTTAGATACGAAGATTATGAGCTGAATCCAGTTCGACTTGAGCTTAGAACCGATGGAAGTTCGCAATACAGAGGGAAACCATTTTCTGTGTTTCTTAAAGGTGTTGATGATAATGGTCTTAACGTTCAGGACGCCCGAATGGAATTACAACTACTAACTGATAAAGTTGAAATGTATCTTTCCGATAAGTTATTTGTTCCGGATACCATCTGGTCATGTAATCAGCCACTTAAGCCCGTGGGTGAAACCGAGATATTAATTCCAGACTCAATATTTCCAAAACTGAACCTAACCTATAAGCTTCAGATTCGTATGCTAACTTCTGATAACAAAACCTTTTCTCAAAGCAAGGTAATTAGTTATTATTCTGAAATTAAGAGCATCTTTATGAACTTGAAAGATGATTCGGTTCAAGTAAGATATTCCGAAAACGGAATGCCTAAAAGTATACCAGTGAAAATATTTGCTGCTGATAATTTTGGAATAAAAACGGATATTGGAAACTTTACCACACCTTGTAATTTGCCGTTAAATGTTTATTATAAGTCGTATACAGCAGTTGGTCGGGATATGATACAAACATTAGAAGTAGATAACCAGTCGTCATTACTGCAATGTTTTGCTACTCGTACTAAAGATTCACTTTTTATCGAAACATCTAACCCGCGTAAACTGAATTTTACCTATAATATTTACAAAGGCAATTCTGAAAAATTCAGGGGCTATGGTAAGTCGTTATCTTTACGCAAATCAGTTTCATCAAGCCAGAATTATTATGCATCAATCAGATATTTGTGGGGAGGTGAAATAAAAGAGGCAACATATCGTATTCCATTAGCCGATAAAATGTTGAATGTGAACGTTAAACAGCCTAAGCTCATCTATCCCGGTATGAAATCAAACGTAGAAATAACAGTAACTGATCCTGGAGGTAAACCAGTAGAGGGCGTGGATTTAACCGCATTTTCTATTACCAGTAAGTTTGATTATAGTGTACCTGATTTGCCCTATTTAGGTAAATCAAGACCCGAAAAAAGTGTGATAAATAATTTTACAATTGGAAAGAGCTTATCTACTACAGAAAATTTTCGTTATTTGAACTATGAAGCGTGGAAAACGCTTGCCGGAATCGATTCGATAGAGTATTATAAGTTCTTATATCCGGGCGACAGCATTTACAGGTATGATTATAAGCAGGCTGAAGGAATCACTCAATTCGCTCCATTTGTAGTATCCGAACGTGGTGATATACTGCCAGTACACGTGATTTATGTGGATAATAAACCGGTGTATTTTAGTTGGACAAATGTAAGTCAACCTTATGCTTTCAGGGTAGACGATGGAAAACATCAAATTCAACTAAGATTGAGAGATAAACTTATAACGATTGACAACTATTTTTTTGAAAAAGGATACAAGTCTGTATTCAGTATTTCTATGGCTGTTAAGGAAAATAATATTGATATTAAAAAAATGCCTGTAAATCTTACTGATATTGAGAAGAATGTATTGAATAGGTATATATTTCCCTACCGTGATAATTTTAAAGATAACTTTGTTACGCTTGAGAAAGACTATGATGTACAACTCTTAAATTCCAACTATGATAAAGTAAAACTCGCTGGGCCGGTTTCGGGTCTTGTAAATGTAAATATGATAGGTACGTATTCTTACGATTTTTTACATGAGCCTTATTTTGAATATGAGTTTTCAGGCAGTAAAATAAAAATGCGGGAAGTAAAACCGGAGTGGTTACCAACTAACAATCCGCTTGCTTATTTTGGTGCAAAAAAAAATCTGGAAGATTCTGTGTTGACAAAAAAGAATGCTGAGTTGCTTATGATGCAAAGCCTTGAATTGAAGCGCAGAATGAGTAACCGATATAATTATCCTACAAAAACTATTGAAGGTTATGCGAGAATATTTTTTAGTGTAGAAGATAAATTTAAGGACAGGATACCTCTTAATACATTGATAATTGGTTTGAATAATGAAAAATTTATTCGCGTTTATCCCGGGCGGGTTAATATGTTTCATCAGCTCAAAGAGGGATTTTATCAGATTATATTGTTTTATCAGGGCTCGTCTTATTGTTTAGTGGATTCTGTTTATGCCAAAAGAGATGGTATAACTTACATTAAAACAAATTTACCCGAGTCTTTGAGCCATGATAATTTTGGCAAAACTGTAAGTAATATGATTGAGCAGTACATGTTTCTCGATAAGGATGGAGAGCCGGTAAAGGAGTCGGAGTTAAATCAGATTTACAATCAATATTTGATAAAAAATATATACAACGGCGAAGGTTCTATCATATCGGGGAAAGTGGTTGATGCTACCACTAAAGAACCAGTAATTGGAGCTTCGATAACCGTCGATGGTACAAATCTGGGTACTGTTTCTAATCTGGAGGGCAACTTTACTTTAAAGGTACCTAAGAACAGGAGTAGTGTAACAATTTCGTATGTGGGATACAACCCGGTTAAAATGAATATATGGGAAGTAACTAACCACAATATTGAATTAACTGAAAGTGAACTTAATCTGAATGAAGTGGTGGTGATTGGGTATGGCACTTATAAAAAACAAGTTCTTACAGGTTCAATTAGTTCTGTTTTGTCAGGAAAGGTTTCAGGGGTTGTTGGTTCTCAAAGTTCTGAGAACTTGATTGTAAGAGGAGTTTCGGCCATTTCTGTAAATGCAACACCATTATATGTTGTTGATGGAATGGTATTTACTGGAAACCCGGATGCTCTTGATCAGTCGATGATTAATAACATCGAGGTAATTAAAGATGAAAGTGCTATAGCTATTTATGGGGCAAGGGCGGCCAATGGGGTTGTAGTTATCAGTACCAAAGATAATGCATACCGAAGTATTCTGAGTAAAGATAATAAAGGAGCTGATTACGACCAGTCTTTTGTAGATGCTGCAACGCAGGCCGGTAATTTGCGAACAAATTTCTCAGATTATGCGTATTGGCAACCACGATTGAAAACGGATAAAAACGGTAAAGTCAGATTTGATGTTACCTTTCCCGATGATGTTACAAAATGGAATACTTATGCTTTGGCAATGAATGGGAAGAGGCAGGTAGGTATGGCTAATAGTAGTATCAAATCCTACAAACCGTTAATGGCTCAGTTATCAGTGCCCTCATTTTTGGTGATGGGCGACACGGTAAAGGTAATTGGTAAAACGGTCAACTATTTGCCAGATTCCACTAAAGTAAAAAGTTCGTTTGAACAAGATGGGGCCATATTGTATGAGAAAAGCCGCTATTGCCGTAATTCTGACATCGACACTTTAAATGTAGTTGCCCATTCGGATACACTCAGGTTAAAATATATGCTTAAAAGAGAAGACGGATATTTTGACGGAGAAGAGCGACAAATTCCTGTTTTTCCAACGGGAATGGAAGAAACAACCGGAAGCTTTTATATGCTTGATAGTGATAGTACTATAACACCTGTGTTTAATCATGCGCAAGGAGAGGTTTCTATTTATGCTGATGCTGATGTGCTTAATGTTTTTGAAACGGAAATCAAGCGGCTTAAAAGTTACAGATATGATTGCAACGAACAGATAGCGTCTAAATTAATAGCCTTATTGTCTGAAAGAGCCGTTGCAGCATACAAAGGCGTAAAGTTTAAGTACGATCGCGATGTGGAAAGTATGATACAACGGTTGGTTAAAAACAGAAAATCTGATGGCTTTTGGGGTTGGTGGCCTGATACGGAAACACATTACAGGTTTAGTTTACATGTCTTACAGGCTCTTGGTAAAGCACGCCAACAAAACTTTAAGGTCAATATTGACAGCACCCGCCTCGCTATGGATTACGTTTCTGTACTTGAGTCTGGAAAACATCAGAATATCGACAAAGATGTTTGTATTCTTAAAATGCTCAAAATGTTTAATTGTGCCGTTGATTATAAAACTTATATCAATGAACTTGATACCGTTAAACATAAATCGTTTGACATACAGTTATCGCTTATTGAGTTACGTCAGTCATGTAAAATACCTTACGATACAACATTACTCTCCAAACATAAACAGCAAACAATATTTGGAAACACATTTTACAGAGAAGAAAACAAAAACCATAGTTTGATGAGCAATGATATTATGAACACTTTGTCGGTTTATCGAATTTTGCGACATGCCGGAGAAAATGATTCAGTACTAAATAAAATAAGGCGATTTTTTATGGAAACAAAACAAAGCTATTCTTGGTGGAATACTTACGAGTCGGCTCAGATACTGGAAACAATTTTACCTGATATTTTAAAAATTAAAACAAGTCCGGGTAAGTCATCGCTCATGTTTCTGGGAGATATAAATAAAACAATTACCGAGTTTCCCTATACATTAAAAGTTAATGCGGACCAAAAAATTACAATAACAAAGAGGGGGCAGGGTGTTGTTTTTCTAACGGCTTATCAACATGCATGGAACGCGAACCCCAAACCCAAGTCCGGGGACTTTGTTATAGAAACCCGTTTTAATTCGGGTAATTTATGCTTTTACGCAGGTAAACCAGTAAAGTTGATTGTAAATCTTGAGCTAAAGAAAGATGCTGAATATGTGATGCTTAACATTCCTGTCCCGGCAGGTTTTTCTTACGAAAATAAAAATCAGGGAAACAGATGGAATGAATATCGCGAATACTATAAAAATATGACCAACATCTATTTTCAGAAACTTCAAAAAGGAAAATATACCTACGAAATTAATCTGATTCCACGTTTTGATGGCATATTTACATTAAATCCTGCTAAAGTTGAGTTGATGTACTTTCCTACTTTTAATGCCAATAATAGTCTGAAAAAAGTAAGAGTGGTAAAAGAAAAAACTAAGTACTAATTTGATGGTTAGATGAGTTAATCAGAACAAATCAATCTACCTTTTACCAGCTTCTACCTTATTTACAGCGTCGTAGAGTGGTACCAGGTAACCGTTTTCGTAACGACATAGCAGGCAGATGTTGCCTATGGGCTTTCCGCTTTGCCATTCAGGAACAATCTTGCGGCCATCGTAAAGCAGATGTACCAGAAACGATGTGCCGGTTTTGAATAGCTGATCGTAATCCTGAGTTTCAAAACTCAATTTGCTGATATCGAAAGTTTCAGCGTTAAAAAAGCATTTGAACACGGCTTGTTCAACGCATTCTGCTCGAAGATACAAGGCTCTTTCAACCATTACCGGGATAAAACTTTTTTGCGCTTTGAACTGACTTGCCGGAATTTTTCCACGGAACAAGATGCTCTCGTTTTGCCTGATAGTGATATCCGAGATATAATCCGGGAGCAATTGCGAAGTATGAATCAGGTCGTTGTAATGATAAAAGTCTTCCCAGTTATTCATAATGGTTGGGTCGGTTGGCATGTAATTTCCAAGCACAAGTTCTGCGGCAACTCCCTGAATTTCAATTGATATTTCGGACATGTATGTGGGTGTTTTTTCGATACAAAAAACGGATTAGTAAATTGTTTTGAGGGTTATAATCCTTTTGTTTGCGATTTTTACTATCAAAGCAATGTTCCCAGATTGGAAGTAAATAGTTTAACCGAGATGGCTAAAAGTATTATTCCAAAGAATTTTCGCAAAATATAAATGCCTGCTTCGCCGATAAACTTTTCTATTTTGGAAGTCGATTTTAGAACTAAATATACAAAAGCGAGATTCAGAACCAGTGCCACCAGAATGTTTTCGGTAGCGTATTCGGCACGAAGCGAAAGTAATGTAGTAAATGAACCCGGGCCTGCTATTAATGGAAAGGCCAGCGGTACTATAGAAGAGCCGCCTTCGGGGCCTTTGTTACGAAAAATCTCAACATCAAGAATCATCTCGATGGCAAAAATAAAAATAACTAAAGCGCCAGCTACAGCAAACGACTGAATATCAACATTAAATAATTTAAGAATACCTTCGCCTGTAAACAGAAACAATACCAATATACCCAAAGCTACAGAACTGGCTCTCAGGGCATATATCTTATTAGATTTTTTCTTGATATTCAATATAATAGGAATAGAACCCAGTATGTCGATAATGGCAAAAAGCACCATAAAGGCACTTGTTATTTGTATCAGGCTGAAGTGCATAGGTATTGTTTTATTATTTGTTTGTTAATCTTTTTTCGTTCTTTATCACAAAACCATCCCCATTTGTTGAAATATCTGATCAGGTTTATGATATGAATCAGCATCATTTTCAGGCTTTTGTACGAGCCTCGTTCATGGTAATGCACCACCGACACATCAGGGTAAAAAACTGTTCGATATTTTTGGTGTATTCGCCGGCTTAAATCAATATCTTCGGGATACAAAAAGAATCGTTCGTCGAAAATGCCGGTTGCGTTCAGCGCCGATACTCTCAAAAACATGAAACACCCCGAGAGGTATGGTACGTCAGTAAGTTTGTTGTATCCGCAATCGTGCATTTCGAACCGGGCTGTTTTTTTGATTGTCCATGAACCGGGCAAAAACCGGCGGAACAACAAATCGTCAGGTGTAGGTAATAGTTTGCAAAGATACTGAATTCTGCCGTCAGGATAAAATACTTGAGGCATTAAATGTCCTATTTCTGTATTTTTATCCATAAATTCAACAATTTTACCGATAATGTCTGAATCGAACCGGATGTCAGGATTTACTACAAGATGATAATCAGTAGCTTGTTGTTGCGATTGCCGTAGTGCTATATTATGCGCTCTGCCGTATCCGATATTTTGATGATTAAAAATATAAATGGCAGGAAGAGCTTCAAAATCAGAGTTGTATTCAGGTGAATTATCCAACAGATATATTTCGGAAATCATATTTGATTTCCGTAGCGTTTGTACAAGCGGCTCAATTTCATGTACCGCATGTTTGTATATCACGATGGACGCATTTACCATATTGCGGAATGGGTTGTTTTTTGTTGCGATGTTAATCGTATTTTTCCATTTTATCTTCAATAGTCACATCATTGAGTGAGCTTTGAATTTTCAGATAAGTCATCAGACTGTCGGCTCCGGCATTGTAGCAAGCTTCCTGTGCTTCTTTTATCACTGTCATTATATCTTCGTAGCTGCCTTCCATCACTGTTTCAAAAGGGGTTACTCTGTACTTAAGCCCCGATGCTGCAATTACTTCTATGGCTTTGTCTACTATACTGTAGGGGTGTACGCTTTTTGACGATGGCAGGATTTGTAGCGCTATGTTTACTGTTTTTGTCATCATGATTTGATATTGAATAAATTAAAAAAGATTATTCTGCGTTTGCAGAAATTCGATTTGTTGAAAAATTATCTTCTGTAGTAATATCCTAAAGATACACTTAAAAAGCGGTTGTGATTTTCTTTTTGAAAAATGAGGTATACAAAAAAACCCGAAATTGCTTTCGGGTTTTATGTTTTGTTTTCCATCGAATCTTTATTCGGCGGCAGGAGCTTCTTCAGCAGGAGCTTCTTCAGTAGCAGGAGCTTCTTCGGCCACTTCGGCTTCGGCAGCAGCAGCTACGGCCTCAGCTTTCTTCTTAGCTACTTCAGCAGCTTTAGCTTTATTAAGCTCTGCTTCGGCGGCTAAGCGTGCTTTGTTAGCAGCTTGTTTTTCGGCAGCCAGTTGTTCTTTGGTTTTGTTTACTTGCGATTCTTTTGAAGTTTTCCATGCAGCAAAGCGTTTTTCAGCTTCAGCTTCATCAAAAGCTCCTTTTTTTACACCTTCCAACAAGTGTTTTTTCAACAATACACCTTCAGCAGAAAGTATGTTGCGAGTGGTGTCAGTAGGCTGAGCACCAACTTGTAACCAATATACTGCGCGGTCGAATTTCAGGTCAACTGTTGCAGGATTGGTGTTCGGGTTGTACGAACCGATACGTTCGATAAATTTGCCATCACGTGGCGCGCGACTGTCGGCAATAACGATATGATAATAAGCATATCCTTTACGGCCATGACGTTGCAATCTTACTTTAACGGGCATTTTAATTCAATTTTTTAATGATTATACCTAATGCTTTTTCTCGAAAAGCGGATGCAAAGATAAGATTTTTTTTTGAATCAGAATACTTATAGTCAAAAAATTATAGGATATTTCTCTCTGTTTTACAATGAAGTAAAAATGATTCACTTTCTTTTTTGCGTTTCCCGGTACTTATTTGCACAGTACCCATGCGGTTTCAAAGCGCGAATCTAACTTCCGGAGATTTTCCATGTAAGCCACAGCTTCGTTTTTATCGGGAAACGATTGGATGGCTACACGATAAGTTTTTACGGGATCGAGAATGTGTGCGCATTCGTAATCATCGGCTTTTAGCGTAGCGCAATAGTTTTGCGCGTCCTCCAGTGTTGCCATACTTGCTACAATTACATGATACAGAGCAGAGTCGTTGTTCTGTATCTGACCGTTGGGTAATTCGGTGCTTGTAAGTTCAGGGCAGGCAACGGCCACGGTGTCGGCAACCTGAGCAGGGGCAATAATGGTGTTGCTGAACGGAATAAAACCGGCAGCATCGGTTCTTTTTACATCATTCACCTGTGGCGAAATCAGCAATAGTCCGAAAATGAGCGAGGCAGCTACAGCATATCTGAATGTATTGGCAATAGGGATTGAAATAATCTGTTTGCTGTTTTGCGGCTTTTCAGAAAAGTTCCGTTCAGTAGCGAAAATTTCATTCATTTGAAAGTTTCCGGGCAGAAAAGCACTTTTCTGCTGCGGCGAAAACAGGATATTGCCATTTTCTCCGGTCACCAATTCTCCAAAATTTCCAAAGTTGAATTTTTCACCATTGCTGAGTTGAATTTTAATTCTATCAACCTCCATATCAATCAATTCCACCGCTTTCCGGTAGGTTATTCCTTCGGCACGGGCTATTTCAATGGCCAGTAAACCGTCGCCATGCTTAATGAGAGGATTAAAACCAATGGTTGACATTGGCGGAATAATCCGATCGGGCAGAATACGTGCCGATTGTTTTTGCACTACAAATCCTCCCAAGCCGGGCACTACCACATAATCGTGGTATGCCAGTAGTCTTTCACTGTATTTATATATTCTTTCCACATTGCAAAAGTAATTTTTACAAAAATATGAATCACTGCTTTTCATAAAAAGTTATCAACAAGTTGTAAGACCTGAAAAAGATTGTATCTTTGCCATGCAGATATTTATGAAAGTATCTGAGTTAATAACTTTTTTTATTATAGAATAATAATCTGATTTTCAGACATGAAAGGAACTATCTTAATTACCGGTGGAGCAGGTTTTATAGGCTCTCATGTGGTTCGTTTGTTTGTAACCAAATACTCTGGTTACCGAATTGTAAATTTGGATGCACTTACTTACGCCGGAAATCTTGAGAATTTAAAAGATATTGCCGACTTACCAAACTACATATTTGTTAAAGGTGATATTACGGATGAAAAATTCATCCCCGAGTTATTCAATCAATATAAGTTTGATGGAGTTATACATCTTGCTGCCGAATCGCATGTCGACCGTTCGATAACCGATCCGCTGGCTTTTATACGCACCAATGTGTTTGGTACGTGCAACCTGCTGAATGCGGCTAAAAATGCTTGGAAAGATAATTTTGAAGGAAAGAGATTTTATCATGTGTCAACCGACGAAGTGTATGGTGCTCTGGAGTTTGACGGTACTTATTTTACTGAAAACACCAAATACGATCCGCACTCGCCCTATTCGGCCAGCAAGGCTTCGTCCGATCATTTCGTAAGAGCTTATCTGGATACTTATGGCTTGCCGGTAGTTATATCCAACTGTTCCAATAATTATGGGGCTAATCATTTCCCGGAAAAACTCATACCGCTGGCTATCAATAATATCAAAAACAAAAAACCGATTCCTGTTTACGGAAAGGGCGAAAATGTACGTGATTGGTTGTGGGTAAATGACCATGCGCGTGCTATCGACACTATTTTTCATAACGGAAAAACGGGTCAGACTTATAATATTGGCGGTAACAACGAATGGAAGAATATTGACCTTATTTATAAGCTTTGCGAAATTATGGACAGGAAGCTCGGACGTGCCCAAGGGGAGTCGGCTCAGTTGATTACCTTTGTAAAGGATCGTGCAGGGCATGATTTGCGATATGCTATCGACTCGTCGAAATTGCAAAGTGAGCTGGGTTGGAAGCCCTCGTTGCAGTTTGAAGAAGGACTTGAAAAGACTGTAGACTGGTACCTGAGCAATCAGGAATGGTTGGATAATGTTACCAGCGGACAGTATCAAAAATATTACGAAGTGCAGTATACCGAAAGATAAACAGGGTGATTGCAAATAAGCCTGAAGGGTGTCAAACAAAACAAGATGATAAAAAGTCCTGTTGTGTTGACACCCTTACTTTTTTATTTTGGAGCTGTGCGATAGAGATATAAGCCCACTGTGAGAAACACGATATTCGGAATCCATACAGCTACAAAAGGCGACATCAGCCCTTTGACTGAGAAAGTGGTAGATAAGGTGGTAAATAAGATGTATAAAGCGCTGAGTGCAAGACCTATTCCCAGATGAAGCCCCATGCCACCACGTACTTTGCGCGACGATAGCGATACGCCAATAAGGGTCATGATAAAAGCGGCTAATGGCATCGAATAACGCTTATAGTATTCATCTTCAAATCCTTGTATGTTTCCTACTCCACGGTTTTTTTGTCGTTTCAGATAAGTTCGTAGTTGGGTATTGTTCATCTGAGGACTTTCTTTGGAAGATATGAAAAACTCGTAAGGCTCTACATGGATGGTAGTGTCTTTGGCTGTACCGTTGCTGAGGCTTTCGCGCATACCTTTGAAATCGCGTTGCAGATAATTGTTCATAGTCCATTTGTACAGCGTGTCGTACTTAATGGTTTCGGCAGTAAGGCGCGAAATAAGCTTTTTGTTTTTAAATTTTTCGAGCGAAAAACGATATCCCGTCTTTTCCGAAATTTCGTATCTTTCAATATACATGATTACACCTGGTTCTACTTCCATCTGGACGTTTCGGGCGTTGTTCGATTTTAGTTTTTTGATATATTTGTCTTCAAAATCAATCATTTTGGCCGATGCGGGAGGTATAACATAGCCTCCGAGAACAAAAGCCAGTGAGCCAATAACCATTGCCGAAACCATATAAGGCACCATCAGTCGTCTGAAGCTAACTCCACTGGCTAAAATGGCGATAATTTCGGTGTTTGAGGCCATCTTGGAAGTGAAGAATATTACGGCAATAAATGTAAACAGCGGACTGAACATGTTCATATAGAACGGTATAAAGTTCAGGTAGTAATCGAATACAATTGCAGAGAGCGGAGCATTGTTGTCAAAAAAGTTATCCAGCTTTTCGGTAAGGTCAAATACAATAGATATGCTTATAATCAGCACTATAGAGTAAAAGTACGTTCCCAAAAACTTAGTGATAATATAAGTATCAATTCGTTTTAAGCCCAATTTCTGTAAGTTGATCTTCATTATGAGTCAAAATTAGATAAATAGAGAAATTAACCGTTTTTTATAAACTTAGTACAAGTGCCGAACGAATTTCTTTCCTGATTAACTTTCCTGTTGTCGGTATGTATTATTTTTTAGTTCTATATGTTTGCCAGTTCAGAGTCTTTGGCCTAATTGCTGTACCATGCCTGTTTTCCAGGTGCTAAAGTCACCGGCTATGATGTGTTTACGAGCCTCGTCCACCAACCACAAATAAAAGGCCAGATTGTGAATAGATGCTATTTGCATGGCTAATAGCTCCTTACTTATAAATAAATGACGGAGATAAGCCTTGGAGTAAGCTTTGTCGACATACGAAGTTCCGAACTCATCTAAAAGCGAAAAATCATTTTTCCATTTTTCGTTGCGCATATTCATTACGCCCTGCGACGTAAAAAGCATTCCGTTTCGTCCGTTGCGTGTAGGCATAACGCAGTCGAACATATCCACGCCACGTTCAATACCTTCAAGAATGTTCTGGGGCGTACCTACACCCATCAGGTATCTTGGTTTGTCGGTGGGCAGAATTTCATTCACAATCTCAATCATCTCATACATCTTTTCGGTAGGTTCGCCTACTGCCAGGCCACCTATGGCATTGCCTTCTCGGTTTTGCGATGCAATAAATTCTGCCGATTGTTTACGAAGATCGGGATAAACGCAGCCTTGTACAATGGGGAAAAAGGTTTGAGAATAACCATATTTGGCTTCGGTGTTGTCAAAGTGTTTTACTCCCCGCTCAAGCCAACGATGAGTTAGTTCCATCGATTTTTTAGCATACTGATAATCGGCATTGCCAGGCGTACATTCGTCAAATGCCATGATAATATCAGCGCCGATAGAGCGTTGTATGTCTACAGCACGTTCAGGTGTAAACAGGTGTTTGCTGCCGTCGATGTGCGAACGGAAAGTGGCGCCTTCCTCAGTAAGTTTGCGGTTGCCGGTGAGCGAGAATACCTGAAAACCACCGCTGTCAGTTAATATCGGTTTGTCCCATCCGTTGAATTTATGCAGTCCGCCGGCTTTCTCCAGGGTGTCGATTCCGGGGCGCAGGTACAAGTGGTACGTGTTACCAAGTATAATCCGGGCTTTGATGTCTTCTTTCAGCTCGTGCATATGTACCGCTTTTACCGAGGCCACGGTACCTACAGGCATAAACACAGGCGTTTCAATAATACCGTGGTCTGTAGTAATTACACCTGCTCTGGCATTGCTTTGCGAATCTTTGTATTGTAATTCAAATGTCATTTTTATGATTATTCAGTTTCGGCTGTAGTGCGTTGCAGAAAAATTGATTATTTCTGACCGAAAATAAAATTTTCGAGTATTCGCTGGCCAACCACACCCGACTTTTCGGGGTGGAACTGCACCGCGTAAAAGTTGTCTTTATGAATTGCCGAACTATATTCCGCTACATAATTTGTACGGGCAATAGCATCGTTGCAGGCTTCAACATAATATCCATGAACAAAATACATATAAGCATCTTCGTCGATACCGGCGAACAAATCCGATTTTAATCCATAAATATTATTCCAGCCAATTTGAGGGATTTTAAATCCCGCTTTTTCAGGAAAGCGCTTTACTTTTTCCTTAAAAATACCCATGCAGGGCGTGTTGTTCTCTTCGGAGAAAGAGCACATCAGTTGCATACCCAGGCAAATGCCCAACACCGGTTGTGTGAGCGATTGTATAAGCTGGTCGAGTCCCTTTTCTGAAAGGTACTGCATGGCCGACGATGCTTCGCCCACTCCGGGGAAGATAACCCTGTCGGCAGCTCTTATCAATTCCGGATCGTCGGTTACTACAGCCTGTACGCCAATGCGTTCGAGCGCAAAAAGCACCGATCGGATATTGCCGGCATTGTATTTTATAATTACAACTTTCATTTAATTTAGTAATATGAGTACCGTGTTATTCCTGAGATGCATTTTATGCGCGTTATACCAGTTTGTTTGTGGCGGTGTCAGGAAAAACCACAGCTGGCTTGAAAGTGAGGGCTTCTTCCATATCCATCATGGCATAGGCCATAATAATTACGATGTCGCCCGGTTGTACCAAGCGTGCCGCAGCGCCATTCAGACAGATTACCCCTGAGCCTCTTTGGCCGGGAATAACGTAAGTCTCGAACCTTTCACCATTATTATTATTGACAATACTTACTTTTTCGTTGGCAATAATATTAGCCGCATCCATCAGGTCAGTATCAATAGTGATACTACCGATGTAATTCAGATTGGCTTCGGTAACGGTTACGCGATGAATTTTTGATTTTACAACGTGAACTAACATTTATATAAATTGTCTGATTTTTTTTATGAATAAATAATTATTATCGTGGCATAGTGTATCTGATGTTGTCAATCAGTCTTACCTCGCCACAAAAAACAGCGATACATCCCACTGCCGGTTCGCTCCATGTTTCGACAGGCAACAGGGTTGTGTCATTTACTATCTGGTAGTATTCTACACATAATCCGGTTGTTGCATTGATTTTGCTAATTACCTCATCAGTCACCTGACCGGGAGTTAATTCCGGTGCAAAGTTACGACTTTCAAACAAAACTTTCGATATTTCGGCAGCATATTTCCGTTGTTCGTCAGTTAGCCTTTCGTTCCGGCTGCTCATAGCCAGTCCGCTTTGCTCCCGTACAATGGGACAATCTACAATTTCCACTTTCATATTCATTATTCTTACCATGCGGTGAATAATGGCTAATTGCTGGAAATCTTTTTCGCCGAAATACGCTTTGTCGGGTTCTACCAACTTAAAAAGTTTGCTGACAATTTGTACTACGCCGTTAAAATGTCCCGGCCGAAATGCTCCTTCCATTACTTCGTCCAGTCCACCGAAATCGAATTCAAAACGCTGATTCATTTCGTCTTTGCTGTAAATGTCGTCCGGCTGCGGTGCAAATATCAAATTGCAACCAATTTTTTCAAGCATTTCGGCATCCCGTTCCAGGGTGCGCGGGTATTTTTTTAAATCCTCAGCATTATTAAATTGTGTCGGATTCACAAATATGCTTACCACATTAAAGTCATTTTCGCCCACCGACTTTGCAACCAGCGACTTGTGTCCATCGTGCAAAGCTCCCATTGTGGGCACAAAGCCTATTGTTTTACCGGATAGCCGCATGTTGCTTATTTCGCTACGCAGTTCTTCCGGATTTGAAATAATCTTCATCAAATAACGATATTAAATAAAACTTTTAATCGATATGGTTTATTTCTTGTGTTTTCAAGAAATCAGCCCGTGTATTTTTATACAATAAAATGATTGTTTTGAAAAAAACAGCTGCAAAAGTACAAAAACTTATTTGTATGATGCTACAAATTATCAGCATTATACATAATTAAACACGTTTTGAATCACAGTTGTTTATTCACACATTGTCAACGAAAAATAAATTGGATACAGATACCCCATAAAAAACGCTAAAAGGTTTGGTTAATGAAAAGCCGGATGTGGTAACGCAGACGAATCAAAAGTTATAAAAGAGCCTGTTAAACTATTGATTTTATGCAAAATGGATGATAGTGATGAGCTTCGAGGTCAATTAAATCTTGTTTAAATGATAAAACATGGCTTAACATTTTAGCTTAAACACTTGTTTATATCCGGTTTTTTTTATATATCTTTGCAATCCGAAAACATTTATCTCATAGCTTCGGAGCTCAAGAGCATGAAAAAAGTAAGCAAAGTCCTTTACATTTCGCAAGAAATTTTTCCTTATTTACCTGAGTCAGAGTTGGCTAATATGGGGCGTTATTTACCTCAGGCAGTACAGGATAGGGGTCGTGAGACCCGCACGTTTATGCCCAAGTTTGGTGCAATAAATGAACGACGAAATCAATTACATGAGGTAATACGTTTGTCGGGAATGAATCTTATTATTGATGACACTGACCATCCGCTGATTATCAAAGTTGCTTCGATACAATCAGCCCGTTTGCAGGTGTATTTTATTGATAATGATGATTACTTTCACAGAAAAAATACTGTAGCCGACGAAAACGGAGAAGATTATACCGACAACGATGAACGTACGATTTTTTTTATACGCGGAGTAATGGAAACCGTGAAAAAGCTGCGTTGGACACCTGATGTTATTCATTGTCAGGGTTGGATGACTGCTTTGGCTCCGTTGTATATTAAGAAAGCTTACAATCAGGATCCGTTTTTTAAAAACTCGAAAGTTGTATATTCGGTTTTTAACGATGAATTTAAAAAGCCATTTCGTGAGCTGTTTGCCAAACAGTTATTGCTCGAAGGCATTGAAGAAAAACACATTCAGCCCATTAAAGATAAGGAAATTGATTATGTGGCATTATCTAAATTAGCAATTGATTTTTCGGATGGAGTAATCCAATCGAGTCCGGTTGTTAACGACAAGGTAGTTGACTACGTAAAAGAAAAAGAAATAAAATTCCTGCCATACGTGAATGAAGAAGATTACGCCGATGAATATGTCAGATTTTATGATAGCCTTATCTAAATTATTAGCATAATTTTCTGAGAGATTCACTCAAATTTTTTATAATTTATTTCATTTTGCATGAAATCGTATTCATATCTTCTTTTTGCAATTTTAATGTTGCTCACTTTTTCCTGTACCGATGGTATCACTGATACAGGATCGCAAATACAACCTGAGGGTGATAAAATTTCAGTCGACACTGCCACTGTGTATCTCGAAACTGAAAACTATTTTCCCGAATTTATGTATTCAAGGCCCGACTCATTTCTGCTCGGAACTTTTGTAGATCCGTTCTACGGAACAACGTATGCCGACATTCTGGCTCAGGTACAACCTCCTCTCGATTTCAGCTATCCCGCAGGTGCACAGGCCGATTCGGCCAAGTTAGTCATGTATTACTATAACTGGTTTGGTCATCAGTATTCGCCTATGGAAGTGAATGTATATAAGATGAACAAGGGGCTGACATTTAATTATACTAATGCTTACCGGTCGGATATAGATGTGAGTTTGTACACCGACAGAACTGAGCGTATAGGAAAAAAATCGTTTTCAGCAAAGGATGCTGTGATTATCAGGCCTGACACTACTGCTATTGAAATTAAGCTAACCGATTCGTTTGTTCAGAATTTCTCTTCTGTACTGTCCAAACGTTATACGCAATCGAACCAGTCAGAGTTTCAGAGCTTCTTTAATGGTATCTACGTAACTACCAATTTTGGTACGGCCAGTATGCTATATCTCAGAGGATTAGCTATTAAGTATTATTTTCATTACAGCTACATCACTAAAGATATTAAAGGACAGGATTCTACCGCATATGTTAATTCATATGTGCCTTATCCGGCCAATTCCGAAGTGCGTCAGGTAAACCGTTTTCAGCATCCTGATAGAGAATCGCTGAAAGCTACCTATAATGCCGATGATCAGGTAACATATTTGTCGAGTCCGACTAATATTTACACAAAAGTATCAGTTCCGCTCCGTAAATTGGGTATGCAGTTGAAGGTAAATGATAAAATTTTGCTTCTAAACCGGGCTAAACTCAGAGTAGATGTAAATGAACTGAACGAAGATGATTTGGCGCAGCCAATTACTTCGCGTATGTTGCTGGTAAAAGAATCGGCTTATAACAGATTTTTCCAAAAACACGAACTTCCGTCGGATACCTGCGCTATTCTTACTTCGTACTCGTCGGAAACCGATGAAGATACTGAGGAGGTAAATTATTATTATTCATTCGATTTGGCTGGACTGATTATCAATGAAATCAGAAATAAGGATGTAAATGATTTGCCGGAAACAATGAACTTTATTTTGATGCCTGTAACGCTGCAATATAATGGAAGTAGTAGTGTTATTGAGGTAAAACCACAGAACCTGATGAGTGCTACCAAAATAAATTCTGGTAAGCACAAAACCAAGCCTATGAAAATAGATGTGGTTTATAGTAAATTCTGATGTGTTGTTCTATAGAATTGATGTAATATAAGAAATTATATAAAAAAATTAACCCCTCTTTGAATTTCAAAGAGGGGTTAATTTTTTTATGATTTTCTCCATTCTTACAGCATCGGCGAAAACACTTTAATCAGCATCTTTGTCATCCTGAATGCTTTCTTCTGACCTTTGTTCGTATTAATGAAGGGTAGCATCAATCATCGTTATTCCTGCAAAAAAAGTATAGCCTTACGCTTCAATATTATACTGCAAAATAGTCTTCCAGTTCTTTGAGAGTGTCCTCGCGGGTTTGCAGGTCTTTTACCACTATACCCTTTTCCAGAATCACAATTCGTTTGCAAACTTCGGTAACGTGGTTCAGGTCGTGACTCGAAATCAGCATGGTCATGTTATGGCGTGTTTGCAATTCGTTCAACAAGCGTTTTAGGCGTATCTGCGACGATGGATCCAGCGCTGTGAATGGCTCATCCAGAATTAGTATTTTGGGCTCGCCCAGCAAGGCTGCTGCAATACCAATTTTCTTCTGGTTGCCTTTTGAGAAATCCCGGATAAGCTTTTTAGTGCCGGTAATCTCGCCATTGAAAAAATCTTTTACCGATTCAAGGAATAAAGCAATGTCACCTTCGGATTTTCCGTACAATTTCCCAACGAACGCAAAATATTCTTCGGGAGTTAGAAAATCGATCAAAAAACCTTCGTCCAAAAAAGAACCGACTTTATTTTTCCACTCATCATTGCGCATAACCCGGGCGTTATCCACGGTTACTTCGCCAGCCGATGCCTCTATCAGGTCAAGAATGAGCCTGAAGAACGTCGTTTTACCAGCGCCATTGTTGCCTACCAGTCCGAAACTTTCACCCTGATTGATGGTCAGAGCCGGGATATTGAGAACGGTTACCCCGTTATATACTTTCTGTAAATGCGTTACCTGTATCATTTTTGACTGTTATTTTGTTGTATTTTTTATTCACTTTGTCTGAAACCCTCTGCCAGAGCATATTTACGACGATTAAACTGACTTACACAAAGGCCGATAAGCTGTTTGTGCATTACCATACCTGCCAACCCCAGAACTGTGAGTGCCCAAAGAGCAACAGTGAGCGAAAAAAGCGCTGAGATAATACCTACTAAAATCATAGGTACAAACATAATTGGGAAAACAATCAGAAAACTTTTAAATGTAGTTCCCTGATAATTCATTGCCGATGACTTGGTCAGGTCTATCCGTTTGGTGTTGTAGGTAGTCAGAAACAGCAATAAATAAACATTGACCCCGGAGTTGAATACGAATGCAGCCAGGTGCATATACACGATTTTCATACCAAAGAAGAAATAAGGAGTAGTAAGCACAAAGCATATAACATTAAAGGCAATAAGCAAATAATAGTTTGCTTTCAGGTAGGTCTGAATCGGTATGTTTTTGGTCATCAGGCTGTCGAAATGATTGCTATCCCAGCTTATAACCCATTGTCCAAACATCAGCATTAACAGCCCGGTTATAAACATGGCTACAAAAAACAACAAGCCTCCGCTACTTTGGTATTCATCTCTGGTGTAAAATAATAAACCATAGAGCAAAAAGAACGCCGACATGTATAAAATGCTTTTTGTTCTTTTGTGTCTGAGTATCAGTTTTATTTCGAGCGATATAATTTCTCCGATAACACCAAATTTGTTCAGGAAAGAAAAATTGGCATTAACGTTTTTCTGCGCTTTGATTTTTGAGTTGAATTTTTCGGCATAATAGTTTTGCGAAAAGAACATGCGGTTAAGCAGATATGCGCCAACTACAGCCGCCATCGGGATAAATAATCCCAGTGGGTTAAGAATTAAAGATTGGAACAGTTTCATGGAAATGTCGAAAAACGAAAGTACATTGAAATATTCCAAGGAGGCAATAAGGCCTAAAACAAGTACTACCAGAATAAAGCTCACAAAACCCGACCCGAAACGACGTTTGAGAAACGACGCCATAAGTGAATTGAACCATACCAGCAAAACCGATAATAATACAAAACGGAAAGCAACTGCACCATTGTAATATTTCGAAACCGATTGAACGGCAAAAGGAACGGTTATCAGGAGCTGAAAATAATTGATAGGACTGAAAAGAGGCTTGATAAGCAGGAAGTTGACTAACATGCTTCTTTTTACAGGCAATACCTGATAAGGAGGCAGGTTGATGGTGTTCAACTGTTGCATAAAAAATCTGAACGAGAGCCCACCCAGGAAAATATACAAAAGTCCACCGCTAAACAGTTGAAATGGATTCCGGGTATTGTCGGCCGACTCCAGAATGTTGTCGAGCGAGAAACCCAGAAACAACAATACTGCTGCAATATAAAGAGCAAAAAAGCCTAAAAGGAGATTTACTGCCAGGTTTCGGTAAAAACCCTGAGCCCTGAGCCCCTTCTGCCATTCGTGTTTGATCAGGTCAGTTATTATCATATATTTTTTATTTTTTGCAAAAATAATAAATAATCTCGATATACAAATATAAATTATTGTTTTTCGATAATTTTCTTATTTTCTTCTTTGTACCAACCGGCATACATAGCATAGTTGTGCGCAATCTTCCGGTTCATTTCGTTGGTTTTTTCGGGCTCTACATCTTTCACATATTTGGCAGGTACGCCTGCCCAAAGGGTGTAGGGAGGTATTTTGGTGTTACTCAGCACCAAAGCGCCCGCAGCCACTATTGCTCCTTCGCCCACCTCGGCATAGTCGAGCAGGATGGCCCCCATACCAATAAGTGCATAATCGTCTATTTTAGCGCCATGTACAGTAACGTTGTGTCCTATAGAAACATAATCGCCTATCTCTACAGTGGATTTTTGGTATAAAGTATGAAGTACCGAGCCATCCTGAATATTTACATGATTACCAATGCGGATTGAATTTACATCGCCACGAAGTACAGCATTAAACCAAACGCTACATCCTTCTCCCATCGTAACATCGCCTACAATGGTGGCATTTTCGGCCAGATAACAATTGTTGCCGAACTGAGGCACAAAACCTCTCACTTCTTTAATTAAAGCCATATTTTTTTCAGATATTTTTTATTCTACAAAGATACAAGTCTCTGATTAAAAATTAAAACATTGTTGTGTATTTTGATGATTTTTGTTAATGGAGATAACTTTGACAGATGAATTATTGAAAAAATAAATAATTTTTGTCAAAAAACGAATTCTGAATTATTCCCTTAAACTCATTTAAAATGCTAATAACGTGCATTAAAATTCAATAAAAATGAGTTAGGATAAATTAAACCTTATTATTTATTACTTTTTTGTATGTATTTACAACGTATTATGTGCTATATAACAAAAAATTACTAAATTTGTGCTTTATAACATTGTTGTCAAACATATTTCGAGAGAAAATACTATGGCTAAAAAACTGGCTTCAGATATTAAGCCCATTGAAGATGTGTTAACGGTATGGGACGTTTTGACTCCCGATGAAAGGCAATTCGTAAAAAACAATCATACTGTACATTTTTATAATAAAAACGAATTGATTCACTGTGAGGGTGATACGCCAACTCATATGATGATATTGGCAGCAGGCAAAGTGAAAGTATATAAAGAAGGTGTGGGTAGTCGTACTCAGATAATTCGTATGTTAAAGCCGGGAGAGCATTTTGGCTATAGAGCTATTATTGCCAGCGAACCCTACAATACCAATGTCTCGGCTTTTGAATCGTCGGTAGTATACATGATTAAGAGCGAGATTTTTATCTCAATACTGAAAAACAACAATGCATTTTGTTACCGTTTTCTCGAAGAAATAGCTACCGACCTTGGCGCTTCTGATGCCCGTACTGTAAATCTTACCCAGAAGCATATCCGCGGAAGGTTGGCCGAAGCTCTACTGCTTCTAAAAAAGAATTATGGAGTAGAAGAGGATGGTGCTACCATCAATATCTACCTGTCGCGCGAGGACTTAGCCAATTTGTCAAACATGACTACCTCAAATGCCATTCGTACCCTCTCAAACTTTGTAAGTGAGCACCTTATAGCAATGGATGGGCGCAAGCTCAAAATTATTGACGAGGATCACCTCCGAAAAATCAGCAAAATGGGCTGATACTGACATAATATGCTTTTCGGTTTTTTTTGCATGAATTTTGGTGATAAAAATATATGTTGGTTTTTTTTGTCTTAAACCATAAAAAATTATTTATATATTTACCTGTTCATAAAAAAAACTAAATCCGCTAAATGGCAGCTAATTACCAAAAAGCTTACAGCGAAATACTTGAAAACCTCTCGGCAGGAAATATGAAGAAAGGTTTTGATTCATTGTCTGTACTTGTAAACGAGTTACAGATAGGTTTTTACATCGATCGCTGTGAAGAATTGAAGCAAAACTATCGATTGATGTTGAATTACTACATCGATGGCGTGACCGACCCTGAAAGAAAAACCGTATATAATCGGTTGGTGGCCAAAATGTTTGTTCTCGCCTGTGAATTGCGTGAAGAGCTAAGTTTCCGAAATTCAGATTATTATGAGTATCAACAAAAACGTTACTTTCCATATCGACTGAGATTCTCGTCGTATCCCGACCTTTTTGATGCCCTCCAATATTTTTATAACCAAAGCAAACTTATTACAGCCAATAATACGCTGAACGATAATAGTTCGGAAATTAAAAGACTCAGGCGCAATTTTGAACAACTGCTGCCCGATGTTTTTGCAATATTTTGGCTTACAGCACGTTTTGAAAACAAAGAAAAGGAATTGTTCCGGCAAATCATGGATAAAAACTATGAAGGCTGGATTGAAAAAACATTGGTTGTATCGGCGCTGACGCTTAATTTGTGGCGCTCGTTTGATGAAGAAAAGCTGATGCTGCTATTGGACACTTGTGTGCACGAAAACCAGATAGTGAAGCAGCGAGCTTTGGTAGGCTTATGTTTTGTATTAGCCCGGTATGATAAGTTTTTGATGTATTTTCCTGCTGTGCGAAACCGATTAGTGCTTTTGGCTGACGATACTCATACGCTCGAAAACTTCCGCAATATACTGATTCAGATAATTGCTACGGTAGAAACCGATAAGATTACCAAAAAGCTCAGGGAGGAAATATTGCCCGAAGTAATGAAAATAAGCCCATTGCTTAAGGATAAGCTGGACGCTGAAAATATGCTTAAATCGGACGAGTGGGAGGAGGAAAACCCTGAGTGGCAGGATATTCTGGAAAAAAGCGGTGTGTCCGACAAATTGAGGGAGCTGAGCGAACTGCAAATGGAAGGAGCTGATGTGTATATGAGTACTTTTTCGTTGTTGAAGAATTTTCCTTTTTTCAACGAAATATCGAACTGGTTTTTACCTTTTGATACGCAGGCTACAGTGGTGAACGAGCTGTTTGAATCTGACGAAAAGTCAGTACTCTCAGCATTTGTCGGCAATAATGCCATGTGCAATTCTGATAAATATTCGTTCTGCCTGAGTATTTTACAAATGCCCGAAATGCAGCGCAGCAATTTAAAACAGTCCTTTAGGATGGAAACCGAACAGCTTGAAGAAATGGCCAGAGACGAAGCTGTTTTAACGCCTGACCTTGCCTCAAAAAATATTTCCAAACAATATATTCAGGATTTATTCCGCTTTTTCAGGCTTTATCCTCAGCACAATGCGTTTGCCGATATGTTTAATACGGCATTGACAATGCATGGGTCTTTTCTGTTTGATATTCTGGCAGATAGTAGTGACTTGAAGTCGGATATTGCCGAATATTATTTTTTGAAAAGCCATTACAAGCAGGCAATCAGTTTGTACGAAGAGCTGATTGCTGAGCATAGTCCTACTGCATCTTTGTATCAGAAGCTGGGCTACTCGTACCAGCAAACATCGCAGCTGGATAAAGCTTTGGATGCTTACCTTAAGGCCGATATTATACAGCCCGACGATTTGTGGACTTTACGAAAAATTGCCTTATGTTACAAACTCTCCGGTAATTATGCTAAAGCGCTGGAATATTACCAGCATTTAGATTTTTTAAAACCGGGTCAGCAAAACATACAGCTGCAAACCGGAAAGTGTCTGGTTCAGCTCAAGCGGTTTAAAGAGGCATTGAATCTTTATTTTCAGCTCGACAATGGCAATGACCCGAATATCAAAATATGGCGTGCTATAAGCTGGTGTGCCTTTGTATCCAACAATATGGCTCAGGCCGACTATTATTCGCAAAAGGTACTTGAAGATGCCCCCATGGAGCACGACTTTTTTAATGCCGGACATATAGCCTGGTGTATGAGGAAAAATTCATTGGCGGCTGATTTATATCTGAGATCTATTAAATTGAATAATGATAACTTTGAACAATTTCGCCTGAATATGTTGCAGGATATGCCTTATTTGATAGCCAACGGGCTGGATGAAGATGAGTTGACGCTTATGATGGACGAACTTCAGTTCAGATTATAGCTTTTGCGCTTATTCAAAAAAAAATGATATAGATTCTTGTTTTGTAAAGAGTACATTTAGCGTTCTTTGTTGTCTTTTTATATAAAACAGAAAAAATATTATGATTTACAGACTTGGAATTTTGGGTTTAGGCGAAGGGCGTAGCACCATGTCGGCGGCTCTTCAAAGCTCCCGTTGGGAGTTGAGAAAAATATGCGATTTAAACGAAAATCTCTGTCGCCAAAGGGCTAAAGAGTTCGATTTTCATAATTATACCACCCGTTACGAAGATTTACTGAACGACCCCGATATTGATGTTATTGGCATTTACACCCCCGATAAGTTTCATGCCGACCACATAGCCATGGCGTTGAAGGCCGGAAAGCATGTGGTTTGCACCAAGCCGCTTATTGATGATTTAGGCCGTGCTGCCGAGCTGCTTGCCCTGAGCGAGAAATCGGAGAAACGGGTTTTTGTAGGACAAAGTAGCCGTTTTTTTGAGCCGATGAAACGTCAGCGTGCCGATTTCGAATCGGGCGAAGTGGGAGAGCTTGTTACAGTTGAGGCGTATTATCATGCCGATCATCGCTGGTTTCTGGGAAAAGGCTGGTCGCTCGAAAACTCGTTCAAATGGCTCTATGGAGGCTTAAGTCATCCGGTGGATTTGGTGCGTTGGTATTTGCCCGACATTACTGAAGTAATGGGTTATGGCATGTTAAGCCCCAATGGCAAAGCCGGCGGACTGAAAAATGAGGATACGATGCACTTTATTCTGAAAGCAGCTGACGGACGTATTGCCCGCATTAGTGGTGTATATTCGGGTCCGGTACAGCCAACCATGCGCGATAGTGAGATGAGTTGTATTTTGCGCGGTACCGAAGGCTGTAGTCAGGCCGATTATATGGATTTGCGTTACGCTATCACCACCCGAACCGGCGAGGAAAAACTAATTACTTTTGATCATAAGTTGAAGCATTTTTTTCGCTTCGAAGGGAAATCGCACCATGCTGGTGAGTACCAGAACTACTACGAGTACTTTGCCGATTGTCTGGATAACAATCAAACTGCTTATCCTGATTTGCGTGAAGGAATGGGTACAGTGGCTGTGATGCAGGCCATGGACGAATCGTTGCGGACCGGTATGCCGGTAAAAATTAAGCTTGTGCTATAAGTGATTTTTTTTTTCGGAGAAACTTTTTTCAGCTGGTTGCAATGCCTTTGGGCTACTTGCAGCCAGTTGATTTTTTTTAGAGGTTTACAAACTTTTCGGCCTCATCCAAAACGTCCAGTTTACCTACGTCTATCATTCGATAGTTGTCAGGAATAAATCCTGAGATAGCCTGATTGCAGGCATTTTCAAGATAAAAATCCATAATCGGAAATTTAGCCTCGTATCCGGCCATCAGTTCAAAAATATCTGGCGAAAGTATCTGAATGCCTGAAAAAGCCAGTTTGTTATATTCGCCCGAATAACTAAACCCTTTTGGTTTTGTGTCTCCGGTTTTTTCATTAATCCAGCCTTTAAGTTGCATATTATTATCAAAAAGCAGATAGCGAAATGTATCTCGGTGACTTACCGTAAGGGTGGCGAGTGCGTTGTACCGGATGTGATGGTTGTATAACTCGTTCAGGTTCAGGTTCGATAAAATGTCGACATTGTGCACCAGAAAAGGCTTTCCATCATCAAAAAAATGAGCAGCTTTGCGTATGCCACCGCCTGTATCGAGCAGCAAGTCGCGCTCGTCCGACACCTCAATACGTACTCCAAAATTGTGGTTATCTTTCAAGAACTGAATAATCATATCCGGGAAATGATGCACGTTTACAATAATTTCGTCGAATCCGGATTGAATCAGTTTGCCGATAATGTGCTGTAGCAAAGGCTTGCCCGCAACTGGAATCAGAGCCTTTGGTACCGAGTCGGTAAGTGGTTTGAGCCTTGTGCCTAAGCCTGCGGCAAATATCATCGCTTTCATGCGTTCATTTTAATTTTTTATTAGTTGTCCGCGTGAAACCCGTATCCCGATAGCTATAAGGATGCGAGCTCCATGCCATTGTTGTCAAACTCTTAATTGTAGGACCGAAAATCAGAAAAGTTTATCATTAAATAAGGTAGGATGAATTTTTATTTTAGCCGTTTTAAAGCTCAAATCTTCCTTAACAGGCACATCAATGATATATGATTTCTTTTTTATGTTGGTAAGCTTTCTGTCGCGCAACCATATATTGAAATCTTTTAGCTGGGCATAACTGATTCCGTATTTCGCAGCCCAGATAGTCCAGTCGCCTACCGAGTCGGTTATCAAAACCGGCTGTGTATTGATGTTCTGATAAAAATCATTTTTATGAATTTTGTAGCCGAAATGAGCCGGATTTTCGAGGAACTGTTTCATGGCCAGAATGCGGAAAAAGTATCGGCTGCTTTCCGAAGTCAGCAGCATGTCGAGTGCATCTTCCACCTGTTGTTTTGTAAGTTCCGACGAAATTTTCCCCATGCCTGCATTGTATGATATAGCGGCCGATGTCCAGCTTTTGTATTTATTAAAAGCACTTTTCAGATATTTGCAAGCCGCTTCGGTGGCTTTCGCAATATGGTAACGTTCGTCAACCTCGTTGTTCACTTCAAGGCCGAATTGCTCAGCCGTTTTGGGCATCAGCTGCCATAGTCCGGCGGCTTGTACCGGCGATAGTGCACGCAGGTCAAGATTGCTCTCAATCACAGCCAGATACTTGAAATCGTCGGGAATGCCATTGGCCTTTAATATAGGTTCGATGATAGGAAAATACCGGTTGGCTCTTTTGATAATAAGCAGGCTCAGCGAGTGTTGGAAAGTGATGGCTATCTGTTCGCGGTCGTAACGTTCGCGCATGTCGTATCGGTCGAGCGATATGGTTTGTGAAGCAAACTGTACTTCCGAAGGAATAGGTAAGGACTCGGTTGGCTCTATAGCCATTAACGGTAAGGCTGTAACAAACAGCACAAAAGCTATTAAATTCTTTTTAATCATGGAACAATAAATCAGTTAAAATTTCTAATTACAAAGTTAGTTTATATTTTGTCAAACATCTAAAAAAATAAAACATAATTGAGATATTTATTCTTTGAATTTTAAATTATCTATCTTTGTATTAAATTTCTGAAGTTGTAATTACTTACCGCCGTAGTCGATTATCAAAAGCGGGACTGTTTACATAAACAATTGAAATAAAAATATAAATACGACATACAAGATGAAGCGTGCGGTATTTCCGGGTTCATTTGATCCTTTTACAATAGGGCATTATAGCATAGTGCAGCGTGGGTTGGGCATGTTCGACGAGATAATTATTGGTATAGGTACCAATCAGTCGAAAAAAACTTTGTTTACTGTTGAGAAACGAATTGATATGATAAAGCAAGCGTTTGTTAACGAACCCAGGGTTGTTGTGATGGCTTACAACAGTCTTACCATTGATTTTGCCAACTCTGTAGATGCGCATTTTGTGTTGCGTGGTTTGCGCTCAGTTGGCGATTTTGAGTACGAGCGCACCATAGCCGATACCAACCGGATATTGTCCGGTATCGAAACGGTAATTTTGTTTACCGAAGCGGCTTATGCCCATATTTCCTCCACAGTAGCACGCGATCTTATGTCGTATGGTAAAGATATTTCAGGTTTCTTGCCACCGAATGTAAAAATATAGCTTTGGTAGCAACAGGCTTTAAGCAACAATCTGCTGAAAGCTTTGCGCGTTGCCATATAATTTATTTAAAAAAATTTTTGAATGAAAAAAATCTTTGTTGTAGTAGTTAGTTGTGCTGTATTGATTTCTCAGTCTGTTTTTTCTTTTACTGATAAACCTTCGCAGAAAACATTTCGCATAAGCAAAAACCAAACCATATTCAACTCCGTACTCAGAGAGCTTGACGCATTTTACGTTGACTCTCTCAATTACGATAAAATGATGAAAAGTGCTGTGGATGAGATGCTCTCAAAGCTCGATCCTTACACAGTGTACATGCCCGAAGAAGAGACAGATGAGCTGACATTTCTGACCACGGGCGAATATGCGGGTATTGGAGCTGTAATCATGAAAAAAGGTAACGATATTTGTATTTCAGATCCTTATGAGGGTATGCCGGCGCAGCGTGCCGATATTCGTGCCGGAGATATAATCGTGGAGGTAGACGGAAAACAGACTAAAGGAATGGATGTAAGCCGGGTAAGCAGTATGCTCAAAGGAGCTCCTAATACGCAGATAAAACTCAAACTACAGCGCTTTGGCGAGAAAAAACTGATAGAGAAAACATTTTTGCGCGAAAGAATACAGGTAAATCCGGTAGCCTATTCGGCTGTTGTGGCCGACAAAACAGGATATGTGCTGTTAACGGATTTTACCGACAAATCGGCCAATGAGCTTAAAAATGCAGTGAATGAAATGGTACATAAAAATGGCATTGAATCATTGATTATCGACCTCAGAAATAACGGTGGCGGATTGGTGGACGAGGCTGTAAAGATAGCAGGCTACTTTATGCCCAAAGGCACCGAAGTGGTAACCACCAAAGGAAAAAACTTTTTGGCTGCCCGCACATACCGTACTCCTACAGAGCCTTTGTTTCCTAAGATGAAGCTCACTGTTTTAGTGAACCGGGGTTCGGCATCGGCTTCCGAAATTTTGGCCGGAGCCATTCAGGATATCGACCGGGGCGTGGTAATTGGCGAGCGAACTTTCGGGAAAGGACTTGTACAGAATATAAGACCTGTGGGTTATGGCGGACACTTAAAGATCACTACTGCAAAGTATTATATCCCGAGCGGACGTTGTATTCAGGCTATCGACTATAGTCACAGGAACGAAGACGGTAGCATAGGCCGGGTACCTGATAGTCTCACCACCGAATTTACCACCCGCAACGGGCGTAAAGTGCGCGACGGTGGAGGTATAGTACCTGATATTGTTACTACCGACGACCGAAAAATAAATATCGCTTACTATATTTTTCTTCAAAATCATTATTTTGACTTTGCTACCCGCTACAAAACTGCGCATGCCACTATTGAAAAACCGCAAGCTTTCAATTTAAGTGATGCCGATTTTAAGGCTTTTGTTGATTATCTTAAAGAAGTGAAATTTGCTTACACTACCCAAACTCAGAAATACTTTAACCAGTTGGAAGAAGTAGCCGAAGCCGAGGGGCTTAGCGAAACGGCCAAAGCAGAGCTGGCAGCCCTGAAAGCTAAACTCAACCCGGATATTGATAAAAATTTGCTTGATTATAAGAAAGATATTGCAGAGCTGCTTAGCAATGAAATTATCAAACGATACTATTTTCAGAAAGGTGAAATAGAATTTTCATTGCGCAATGATCAGGATTTGAAAACTGCACTTGCTAAAATGGCTGATGTTGACGAATTTGCAAAAATTCTTATTAAAAAGTAGTAGATAAGGCAAATATGTAAAATATTATTAGTATAAAGGTTGAAAAAATAAGAATTTTCAACCTTTATCTGTTTTTATGCAAAATTTATTTTTTATTTTTGCGGCAGTTTTCCGGTTTTGAGCCAGTGATTCCCCACTGTTTATGAGCCATCGGAAAAAAAAGACTATTAACGATTAATGTACAAAAGTTCTATTGTAAAAAAATAGCCCATGCAAAACAACATCGTAGCTGAAAAAATTCAGGCTTTATTAAGCGCCAAAAATATGAGTGTACCTGAGCTCGCAGAGCGTGCAGGACTCACAGTCGCGCAAATTGATTTTATCCTTACAAGTCCGGTGGTACCGTCGCTTTCGCCAGTTATCAAAATAGCCCGGGCGCTTGGAGTCCGACTCGGCACTTTTCTTGATGACTCTGATCAGCTCGGACCCGTTGTTCATCGTGTAACCGAGCAGACAGCTCCCGCAACTTTTTCGAGTCAGCTATCCGATGCCAATTCTCATCTGGACTTCTTCTCGTTGGCCGGCAACAAAACCGGACGACACATGGAACCCTTTGTAATCAACATTAATCCGTCGAAAGAACATGAGCCTCTTTTGTCTTCGCACGAAGGCGAAGAGTTTATTTACGTGCTTGAAGGGTCGGTAAGTGTTATTTATGGCAAAGAAAGTATTGTGCTGAATCAGGGCGAAAGTATTTATTATGATTCTATTGTAGATCACCTCGTGAGCGCTGTCGACGGTCGGCCGGCAAAAATACTGGCTGTGGTATATACTCCGGTATAATTATTTCCATTAAAGATTTTCTGTTTTTATAAAAATTAATTTTCCGGTTATACAAATAGTGTGTTAACCGGTCAAAATCAGTGTAATATGCAGTTGTTTGACAGAACTTTGGGTGATTGGTTGGAGCATTGGGCAGCTGAGACTCCCAATCACGAATATATAGTTTATTCCGACCGAAATTTACGGTTTACCTGGTCGGCATTCAATATCCGTGTTGATAATATGGCTAAAGGGTTGCTGGCTGTAGGCGTAACCAAAGGCACGCATGTAGGGATATGGGCGCAAAATGTACCCGATTGGCTTACGTTTCTCTACGCTTGTGCCAAGATAGGTGCGGTGGCTGTTACGGTTAATACCAACTATAAATCGCACGAACTGGCTTTTGTGGTCGAAAACTCGGATATGCACACGCTTTGCCTTACCGACGGTGTGCCTGGCAACGACTATATTGAAACTATAAATTTGCTGGTGCCCGAACTCAAAACCACGCAGCGCGGCAAGCTGGAGTCTGCACGTTTTCCACAATTAAAAAACGTGATTTATATCGGTCAGGAGAAACATCGCGGCATGTACAATACGGCCGAGATGCTGTTGCTTGGCAGCAATAAACCGGATGATGAGCTGAATGCCATCAAAAGCACTGTAAATTGCCACGATGTGGTTAATATGCAGTACACCTCAGGTACTACCGGTTTTCCGAAAGGAGTTATGCTGTCGCACCATAATATAGCTAATAATGGCTACCTCACCGGAGTACATATGAAATTTACGCAGGCCGATAAGCTTTGTGTTTGCGTACCGTTGTTTCATTGCTTTGGAGTGGTGTTGGCCACAATGAACTGCCTTACGCATGGAAGCACGCAGGTGATGGTCGAAAAATTTGATCCGCTTATAACGCTTGCTTCCATTCACAAAGAACGCTGTACGGCTTTGTATGGCGTACCTACCATGTTTATTGCCGAGCTCAACCATCCTATGTTCGATATGTTTGATATGAGTTCGCTGCGTACGGGGATTATGGCCGGCGCCCTATGTCCTATAGAACTGATGCGTAAGGTAAGCGAAAAAATGTTTATGACCATAACCAGTGTATACGGGCTTACCGAAACTTCGCCCGGCATGACGCAAACCCGGCTCGAAGACTCGTTTGAAACCCGCTGTACCACGGTAGGGAGCGATTACGAGTTTACTGAAGTGGCCGTGATTGACCCTGTTACCGGTGAGCATTGCCCCGACGGCGTACAGGGCGAAATGTGTTGCAGGGGCTACAATGTAATGAAGGGATATTATAAAAACCCGCAAGCCACTGCCGAAGTTATTGATAAAAACGGGTATCTGCATTCGGGCGACCTTGGTATCAAGGACCCTGATGGAAATTATCGCATTACAGGTCGCATCAAGGATATGATTATCAGAGGAGGTGAGAATATTTCGCCACGCGAAATTGAAGAATTTCTTTATCACATGCCGGGAGTAAAAGATGCTCAGGTGATAGCCATAACTTCGCCACGTTATGGCGAGGATGTAGGTGTGTTTGTGATTCCTCACGACGGAGCCGACCTTACAGCCGAAGATCTCAGAGACTTTTGTAAAGATAAGATTGCCCGTTATAAAATACCCCGTTACGTGTTTTTTGTTAATGAATATCCGCTTACCGGTAGTGGTAAAATACAAAAATTCAAATTACGCGAAATGGCTCTGGAAATATGTAAAAATGAAAATATTGAAATTATTTAAGTTCATTTAAAATACGAACCTGATACACGACAAACCTGTATCAGGTTTTTTATACCTATAATCGGGTATTGATAGCTTAACATAGCCAAAAGTCGATATTTTTAGCTACTTTTGTTAGGTTTTTTTATAGAGATAACTGATGTTTAAAACAGCAACCAGATACATCAAACATTTACTAACGGCACGTCATACATGGGGTTTTGGTATTCATTCGCCATATATGTACAAATTTGCACAATATGTAGTTTACGAGAAAAACTCATATTATATTTTTGAAAGAATAGAGCATTTTCGTAAATTGCTGGTTCATAGCGACAAAAAAATTGCAGTAACCGACTTTGGAACGGGAGTAAGTTCTGCCCGTAACGTCAGTGACATTGCAATAAGGGCTATAAAACCAGCCCGGTATGCGCAATTGTTGTATCGCATCGTGAATTATGCCAAAGCTACCACGATTCTGGAATTAGGTACTTCGCTGGGTATTACTACAGCCTATCTTGCCTCGGTAGCGCGGCAGAGCCGGTGTGTAACAATGGAGGGTTGTCCCGAAATTGCAAATATCGCCGGCGAAAATCTAAGGCAGCTCGGCCTGGATAACGTAACCATTGTAAAAGGAAATATTGATGAAAACCTGCATGCTGTGCTCGAAACTTTTGAAAGTATCGATTTTATATTCATTGATGCCAATCACAGGTACGACGCTGTGATGAACTATTTTAATCAGTGCCTGAACAAAATCAATGCTAATACCATTATGGTAGTCGACGACATTCATTGGTCCGATGGAATGCAGCAGGCGTGGAAAGAAATACAACAACACGCAGCTGTAACATCTACCATGGATTTGTTTCACTCCGGGATAGTGTTTTTTAACCCGGATTTGAATTTGAAACATTATAAACTTATTTTTTAATTACATAGCATTTTCAATAAAATGAAAATATACACCAAAACAGGAGATAAGGGACAAACAGGACTCATAGGTGGTACGCGCGTTTCCAAAAGTGATCTTCGGATAGAAGCCTACGGAACGGTGGATGAACTTAACTCGTTTATCGGGGTGCTTGCTTCGCAGGAAATATTGGGCGAAGAAGCCCTTTTTCTTCAAAAAATTCAGCACAGGCTATTTGCCGTGGGGTCGCATCTTGCAACCGACAGATCGAAAACGGATATTAACATAGCTTCGGTAATTTATGAAAACGATATAGCTGAAGTAGAGCAACATATCGACGCACTTAACGAGCAATTACCCGAGCTACGGGAATTCATTTTGCCCGGAGGAAGTTTTGAAGGAGGGCTTTGCCATGTTTGCAGAGCTGTATCGCGAAGAGCCGAAAGGCGAATTGTAGAACTTTCATCTGTATATAGTATTGACGAGCAAATAGTTATGTATGTAAATAGATTGTCGGACTACTTTTTTGTGCTTTCCAGATATATAACTAATAACAAAGGTGCGCAAGAAATATTCTGGAAAAAAGGAGAATAATAAAAAAAATTCCTATTTTTGCACGAAAATTGAAGAATTTTAATAACCATAATTTACTAAATAATTGATTTGACTATGTATTGGACTTTGGAATTAGCTTCAAAGATTGAAGATGCGCCATGGCCGGCAACGAAAGATGAGTTGATTGATTATGCTATACGCTCAGGAGCCCCACTCGAAGTTATTGAAAACCTCCAGGAAATTGAAGACGAGGGCGAGATATATGAGTGTATAGAGGACATCTGGCCGGATTACCCGAGTAAGGAAGATTTCTTCTTTAACGAGGAAGAATATTGATTTTTTTGAAGCTTTTTTTATACATGGTCTTAAAAAAAGGCCTGTTTGAAGTTAAAAACAGTATTCTTCTATAAAAAAATCATGCTTATAAGACAATTTTTTCATTATTTTGCAGTTTGAATTAAAGCGCAACCTTAAGATGTAAAAAACTTAGAGGCTGAAAAGCACAACAGTCTTATAATGTTCATGAAGAAAAAAACGCTTATCATATTGTTACTATCTGTTTGTACAGGTTCTGCTTTTAGTCAGTTCGATGCTCAGTTGAGCCAGTACATGCTTCATATTCCGTCATATAATCCTGCGGCGGTAGGGCAAAGCGGAATGATAGATCTCACAGGGCAATACAGAATGAACTGGGTGGGATTTCCGGGAGCAGGGACAACAGCTGCTTTTACATTAAACAGCCCCATAAGGATAGGTAAAACACAACACGGTTTGGGATTAAGCTTTCTCGATGATAAAATCGGGTATTTCTCTAATCAGGCATTTCATTTGCAATATGCCTTTCGTAAGCCGTTGTCAAACGGTACGCTGAGTGTAGGTACCGATATTGGTTTTGTAAGTCTCGGCTTTAGTGGCGATAGTATTGCCAACCATCAGATAACCTTAGGGGAAGCTCATAACCTGACTTCTGATCCCGAAATACCAACAAGCTCTGTGGTAGGAGTAAGTTTTGATATGAGTCTTGGTGTGATGTATACTACCGACAAATGGTACGCAGGGTTATCGTACAAACATCTGAACAAGCCTGTGATACGCTGGGGCGACAGAACAGAATTTACACAATATGGTATGGGTTATCTCACAGGGGGATTGAACCTCAGAATGGCAAATCCGAAATATACAATAAAACCCGGAATGCTTCTGAAGACTGATTTTTCGGTATGGTCTTGTGACTTATCCACACGTATCGATTATGATGAAAAATACTGGGGAGGGATATCGTACAGGTTGCTCGATGCAGTAGTGCTGCTTGGCGGAGTAAACATTGGAAGTGGACTTAGTATAGGCTATTCGGTAGATATATCAACAAATAAACTGATTACATCGAACTATGGTTCGCACGAGATTTTATTGTCTTACAGTTTTGAGTATTTGTTTACCAAAAGTACTACCAAATATAAAAGTATAAGGTTTTTATAATATAAAATACGATATAGCAGAAAATCTGTTATCAATATAAAAATAATTTTAGTAAGAAAGATGAAAAAAAATCTGACAATCATTGTACTTGTCTTACTGATTATAATTGCAGCAAAGCCATTAGGTGAACTCACTGGAGTTTCAAAAAAATCAATTTTCAGTAGAGGTTTTAGGGAAAATAATCCCTATGGCATGGTCTTTATCAAACGTGGCTCATTTATGATGGGGCCTAACGACCAGTCGGCTTTAGGTGGAATTAATGATAAGTCTGTAAATGTAACCGTAGATGCTTTCTGGATGGACGAAACAGAAATTACCAACGATGAATACAAGCAATTTATCTATTGGGTGCGCGATTCTATAGCCATGCGCATGCTTATCCGCAGCAACGCTGTTGGGTACGAAAAGCTAACTTCTTACAGAAGCAAGGAGACGCCTCTTACCGATTTAACCCCCGAAGAACTTGAAAATGTTCCCTTGAACTGGAGAGCTTCCATACCCTGGAAATCAAAAGATGATACGGTAAAAGCTATTTTATCCAGCTTTTATTATCAGGGCAGCAACGAAATTGGTTCCCTGCGTCAGATTAACCCTCTTATTCTCAGATATAAATATCAGTGGGTTAATTACGATCAGGCAGCGCTTCCCAAGAATAAGTTTAATGTAAATACAGGCGCTTATCCACCCAATGCCGAAGCTCGCGTTGATACTTCGTATGTTGAAAATGGTGTTATTGTAAATAAAACAATCGTTCGTAAACTCAGATCACGTAACGACCTTATATCCACACGTATTGTCAACGTATATCCGGATACAATTATGTGGATACGCGACTTCCAGTATGCTTATAACGATCCTAAAATGAGAATGTATTTCTCGCATCCGGGATTTGCCAATTACCCTGTGGTAGGTGTAACCTGGGAGCAAGCGCAGGCTTTCTGCCAATGGAGAACTCAGTTGTTCAACACCTCAAGCAAAGTTCATGGTCAGGATTACCGCTTGCCAACCGAAGCAGAATGGGAATATGCAGCCAGAGGCGGAAACCAACTGGCGATATATCCGTGGGGTGGAAACTATGTACGTGATGCCAAAGGATGTTTTATGGCCAACTTTAAGCCTATGAGGGGTAGCTATACCGACGATACCGGAGCAACAACCATGAAGGTAGCCTCTTTTATGCCAAACGATTTCGGATTGTATGATATGGCCGGAAACGTAGCAGAATGGACTTCAACGGCACATTCCAAATCAATAAATACGGTAGTGGCCGATATGAATCCAAACTTTCAGTACAATGCCAAAAATGAAGACCCTGATGCGCTCAAACAAAAAGTGATTAAAGGAGGTTCGTGGAAAGATATAGCATACTACCTGCAATGTGGTGTGCGTACTTACGAGTATCAGTACGAAAGCAGACCATATATTGGTTTTCGCTGTGTGAGATCGTTTAACGGGGAATAATACTTAATAAAAGCAGAAATATTATGTCTGAAAATCAATCAAAGTTTGACCTATGGTGGAACTCATATAAAATCCGACGAATTGTTGGTGTTGTCTATAGTTTAGGAGCATCTATTGTTATTGTCGGTGCAATGGGAAAAATTCTTCATACCTCATGGGGAGGTGCTATTTTAGGTGTCGGTATGGGTGTCGAAGCTTTTTTGTTCGCCCTCGGTGCGTTAGACAAACCTCACAAAGAATTTGACTGGAGCCGAATCTTCGATTTTGAAAGCGCTAAGGAAACATTGAATAGTGCTGCAGTAAAAGCACCTGCTCCCGTAGCAACTACTGTGTCGGCACCTGTTGATACACATAAGCTGACCGCAGGTATTGATAAGTTTGCCGAGTCTGTTGAGCATCTTTCGTCGCTCGATAAACTGGCAGCATCCAGCGAGAAATTGGTGAAAACCTTTGATAGTGCTTCAGAGTCTACTTCAAAATTCGTAAATAGTCAGAATACTTTGAACGCGCATACAGAGTCGTTAAATGCTTCATACCAAAATGTAACCTTATCCATGGATGCGGTTGATAAAAACACAAAATCGTATGCAGTAAGGATCGATGATATCAACAAAAATTTGTCATCTATAAATTCGCTGTACGAAATTCAAATTAAAAACATACAGGCTCAGTCCGAAGGGCTGAACAAGCAAACAGAATCAGTACAACTGGTAAACGATGAATTAGGCAAGGTGCTGACTAACGTACAAAAGATGAAAGATGCTGTTGTAATTGCCGGTAATCATACCGAAAGCTATAAATCAGGAACCGAGAAACTGTCGAAACAAGTAGCTGACTTAAACGCAGTATATGGAAATATGTTAAATGCCTTGAGTTGAGTTGTAACATTTATTTTCTATTTCTGAAAAAATAAAAGTATTTAGTAATGAGTGGAGCAAAAAACTGTCCGGAAACGACGAGGCAAAAGATGATCGGGATGATGTATTTGGTGCTTACAGCCATGTTAGCATTAAATGTATCGAATGAGATTCTTAATGGATTTACTATGGTAGACAATAGTCTGCACAGTAGTATAGAGTCGGCCGAAATGCGTAACGAAGGACTTTATCAGGATTTTCAGGATTTATACGATAAAAATCCGGTAAAAGTAAAGGAGTGGTTGGATAAGGCTAAACAGGTAAAGACACAATCAGACGAACTTTATAATTTTATCGAAAAATTTAAAGTAGACATTGTAAAACTGGCAGATAAAGACAAGGCCGACCCCAAAGCAAGGGATATAGAGGCGCGCGACAATCTGGATGCCCCGGGTCAGTATGCCATACTGGAAGGAAATGGGAAAGTGTTGAAACGAAAAATTGAAGCTTACCGTGATTTGCTTGTAAAAGAATCGTACGGAAACGAAAGAAAGCAAAAAATGTACAGCGAGATATTTAACACCCGACCCGCCAGATACAGTAAAGATGGAGAAGTAAAGCCTTGGGAAATTTCAATGTTTGAAATGATGCCTGTATCGGCAGTGGTTGCCATGTTAACCAAATACCAGAATGATGTAAGAGCATCAGAGGCCGAAGTGGTTCAGTTTCTGAAGAGTCAGACAGATGTTGCGGATTTCAGGGTAAATAAAATTGAAGCCATAGTAGTGCCAAACTCCAAAATGGTATTCAGAGGTGATAAATATAGTGCACAAATTGTACTTGCAGCTGTGGATACTACGAAAGTCCCTGAAGTATTTGTGAATGGAGGCCGCTTAAGTGGAAACCTGTACGAAGTGGGTGCAAGTGCAGTTGGACCTAAAAAAATCTCAGGTGAAATACGCATGGCCGGAAACGATGGTAATGTAAACGTTTTCCCATTTGCGAGCGACTATATGGTAATGGAGCCTTCGGCTACCATTTCTAACGAAGACTTGAATGTTGTATATCGAGGTATCGACAACAATTTTAGCATATCTGTAGCTGGCATAGCTCCTGAAAACATTACCGTAAATGCTTCGGGTGGAAGTGTAAGACCGCGGGGACATGGTAAATATACGATTAATCCAGGAGCCGATTCCGAAATGCGCATATCCGTTTATGGCAAAATTGGTAATAAAACAATGCCAATGGGCGGTGGCCTGTATCGTGTTAAGCGATTGCCTAAGCCAACAGCTTATATACAGACACATGGCGGAGATCTGGCTCAGGGAGGCGCTATGACTATGGATCAGCTCAGAGGCTCTGTAATGGTAGCCAGTTACGGTCAGGATGCATTGATTCAGGCCAAATTCCGGGTAGTATCGTTTACCATGCTGGTTGATGGAATTGCACCGCAACAGGTGAACGGCACTTCATTAAATCCCGGATTCTTATCGAAGTTAACAAAGGGGAAAAACCTGATATTGAGCAGTATCGTTGCTGTAGGGCCTGATGGTGTAAATCAGAATCTTGGAGCTATCGTAGTAAGATTATTGTAATGTTTTAAATAATAGACTTTTTTAAAAATTCGCATATGAAAAAATATTGGATGTTATTATCATTAGTATTGATAATGTCTGTTAATCATATAGCAGCACAGGACAGGTCGCTACCTTTTTTTGATAAAAAGGGAAATGTAGCGATACAAACTGAACAGATTGATGCGCTTGCAGATACTATAGCCATCATCAACCACCGCTGGGATGATATTGTGTGGTCGCGCATTGTGTACAGGGTTATTGATATGCGTGACAAGCAGAACAACCAATTGTATTTCCCGATAGTGCCTAACGAAAAATACAAAAGCTTATTCCGCCTTATACTGGAATCATCGCTAAGCGACACCAATCCGTTACCCGCTTACGAAAAAATAGAATCGGACGTACAACCTGATTACAGAAAACAAATCCTGATTGATAGTTTGAAAAACTATTATGTGAGTTGCGACTGGGACTCGGCTAATACAACCGTACGTAAAAGCTACCTGATAGAAAAAGATCCGGTAACAAATCAGAATGTTATCAGCTCATATAACTACGAGGATTTTGCCAGCAAACAAATGAAATTTGTGATACAGGAAATTGTGTTTTTCAACAAACATTATTCGCGTATGTACACCAAAATTATTGGTATTGCTCCGATTTTTATCTACAACGAATCAAACGTAACCAGACAAAATTTGCTCGGAAGAACAAAATCGGGCGATGCTATCTGGAACTTTCTGCAAAGTTCGGTATTGTGTTGGTATCTGTTCGACGAGTTGCGACCCTATCTGGCTAAGCAATATGTGGTGCCAAGCGGAAACGATAGCCAACGCATGACTTATGACGAGTTCTTTGCTCAACAATTATATTCAAGTTATCTGTTGGGCGACAGCAATGTATTCAACCGAATGCTGCTACAGGCTTATAATACCCATGATCAAATTGTAAAAGAACAAAAACGTATTGAAACTGAGCTGCTTAACGTAGAGCAGGATCTTTGGGAATATTGATTCTAAAAAAGATATTTGTTAATAACCGGACAAGGTCAATATCACTATTGGTTTTGTCCGGTTATTATTTTGTAAGTATATTGAAACTTAATTTTAGTTTTCTCTGTAAATGAACTAACTTTGCAGGCGTTCATTTGTTTTTTTCTAAAGCTCTTTCATTAAAAAAAGGATATGAGAAAAATAATTATTGCGGATAATCAGGACATATCGCGCTGCGGACTTACTTTTTTGCTTCGCCAAATCAGCGAGAATTTTCAGATTGCGTTGGTAAGCGGTAAAGCTGAGATGATAGATGTGTTGAAAAACGAACAGGAGGCTGTTGTTATTGTTGATTATACTTTATTCGATTTTGAGAGTGCCGGTGAATTAATCATTATTCAGAGTCGTTTTGAGAAAACTGACTGGATATTGTTTTCGGATGAGCTCAGCGATGAGTTTTTGAGAACCCTGTTGTTTAATTCTCATTCGGTAAGTGTGTTGATGAAAGATTGCTCGGCTGATGAAATTACTACAGGCTTAAAGGAAGCCATCAAGGGCAACCGGTATATTTGTAATTTTGTGAGCAATATTTTGCTGGATAGCAGTCGTAAAACCAGCAATGATCAGCACAAACAGGTGCTTACCGGCACCGAACAGGAAATTCTGAAGGAAATGGCGCTGGGTAAAACTACCAAGGAAATAGCTGCAAAGCGGTTTGTAAGCGTTCATACCATTATGACGCACAGAAAAAATATTTTCAGGAAAATAGAAGTAAATAATATCCATGAGGCCACAAAATATGCGATGAGGGCCGGAATAGTGGATATGGCTGAATATTATATCTGATTTTTTAGCCAATTGATTTTTTTTAAATAATACAGTATTAAGGAATTAAATGAATATTGCAGCTTTATTATCAGGCGGGGTTGATAGTTCGGTAGTGGTTCACCAGCTTTGCGAGTCAGGTTATCGTCCTACTTTGTTTTATATCAAAATAGGTATGGACGATGATGAATTACTGCATTGTTCGTCGGAAGAAGATATAGAGATGGCTACGCTTATAGCCCATAAGTATGGATGTAAGCTTGAGGTGGTTGATTTGCACAAGGATTATTGGGACAATGTGGTGGATTATACGATAAGGAAAGTGAAGCAGGGGCTTACCCCAAATCCTGATGTGATGTGCAATAAGTTGATTAAATTTGGTGTATTTGAGCAGCGGGTAGGGAAGGAGTTTGATAAAACGGCTACCGGGCATTACGCCACTACTACGGAGGCAGATGGAAAAACATACTTGTCGACTGCCAAAGATCCTATAAAAGATCAAACCGACTTTTTGGCTCAGATTAATTATCTTCAGGTATCAAAACTGATGTTTCCTATTGGGCATCTGATGAAAAGCGAGGTACGCGAGATAGCGTTGAAAGCAAAACTTCCAAGCTCAAAACGTCCTGATAGTCAGGGTATATGTTTTTTGGGGAAGGTGAACTATAATGATTTTATCCGGCGTTATCTGGGCGAAAAAGAAGGTCCGATTGTAGAGTTGGAAACCGGAAAAATATTAGGAACGCACAAAGGATACTGGTTTCATACGGTAGGTCAGCGCAAAGGTTTGGGGCTATCGGGTGGTCCGTGGTACGTAATTCGCAAGGATGTAGATGCTAATATAGTGTGGGCATCCAAGGGCTTTGATGCAGAAGCTCAATATGGCTATGAGCTTACCATGCAGGATTTCCATTTTATAACAGATAATGTATGGGTAGATGCTGCCAATGGCGCTGATGTTACTTTCAAAATACGTCATACGCCGGAGTTTACACGTGGCAGGATTTTCAATACTGACAAAGGATATCATCTGGTTTCGGAGGAAAGGTTGCAGGGAATTGCCCCGGGACAGTTTGGGGTGATATACGATGCCGATTCGCGCATATGTATAGGAAGTGGTGAGATAAAATAATAATCTAACGATATTTCGTTTTAGAAGTCGGAGCGTTCTTTTAGCTCCGGCTTTTTTTATACCATAAACACGGTACAAAAATACCATGCCGCAGTGATTGTGTACCGCATCCGAAATTGCGAAATTTGCAGTACAAATAATTTTTGAAAAAAGGTATAGAATGATGATTAATTATTTTACAGTGCCCGGCTTGGGAGGCTCTGGTGCAGAACATTGGCAGACCTGGTTTGAAAAAACGCAACAGCATATAACAAGGATTGAACAGCATAATTGGGACTCGCCGGATATTGACCAGTGGGTAGAAAATATAGATGAGGTGATTTCGGCTTATCAGCCCGATAGCGTGGTTCTTGCGGCTCACAGCTTAGGTTGCCTTACGGTGGCCGAATGGGCACGCAGGTACCGTAAAAAAATTAAGGGGGCTCTTCTTGTGGCGCCTCCTGATATAGATGTTGTTCGCAAGGAACTGCATATCCTCACCAACCATAATCCTATAACGCCAATAAATTTTCCTACCATTGTGGTTTCAAGTACCAACGATCCGTGGGTTGCCATAAATACTGCCGAATATTATGCTCAAAAGTGGGGTAGTAAATTTATCAATATCGGACAAGCCGGACATATTAATGCCGCATCGGGGCATTATAGTTGGCAGCAAGGGTTGGATTTATTGTATTCGATCTGAGAACCTGATTAAATCAGATGTAATATTCGGTCAAATCAAGTAAATTATGCTTTAAAGCGTACTTGATAAGTTCCTGAATGTTGTTAATCTCTAATTTTCGGAAGATATTCTTGCGATGGGTATTGATGGTGTGATAACTCGACGTGCGGATTACGGCCACCTCCTTGGCAGTTTTACCCATAGCAAATAGCTGAATAAGCTCCAGCTCAGTGCCTGTGAGCACATGCTTTTTGGGCTCTGTAGTTTTTTTTCTGTTATGCTCCTCCATGATAATTTGTAAAGCTTCGCTACAAAAATACCTCATTCCTTTGGCCGTATTTACTATAGCTGTGGATATAACATCGTAATCATTGGTTTTAAGCACAAAATTTGCGTGGTTAATTGCTCTGTTAAGTTCAATAAGTTGCGCTTCGCGGGCAATCTCGGAAATGAATAGCCAATTGCTTCCTGTAAATTTTGACGAAGTCATCGAAAAAAAATCAAGCTGTTTATTGTTGAATGAATCCATATCAACAATAACGACAGACTCAGGAGTTGATAACAGAGCATTGTTAATTTCGGCGAAGCCCGAAACGTTTATAACGGTAGCATTGTGGATGCGCTCATGAATAAGGGCATTTAGCCCCAAACTGTATAAGATATTACTTTCAGCAATAATAAAGGAACTTTTATTCATGAAGAGTTACTGTTTAAAAGCGAACAAGGAATATATTATTACTTAAAAAAAATATAATACCGCTATGTGTAAAAGTTTAGTTATTTATAGTTTCCCTACGATTCGCATCGGTAGAAAACTATAAATAACTGAAAAAACAAGAAAATACAACGTAACTAATAAAAAACTAAAACCTAATTTATGTTGATGGTGCAGGCCAAGTATTTGTTTGTTGTTAGTTATTGACCTGCAACCCGGGCATTTTTACTATTTTATAGCATCAAGAGCCTGCGAAACATCAGCAATAATGTCGTCGATATTTTCGATACCTACCGAAATACGCACCAAGCCCGGAAGTACACCTGAGGCTATCTGATCTTCGGGCGACAGCTGTTCGTGCGTGGTGGCAGCCGGATGAATAATCAATGATTTAGCATCGCCAACATTGGCTAAGTGGCTCAGCAATTTTACATTGTCTATCAGCGTGTCGGCATTGGCCGGGTCGCCTTTGAGCTTAAATGTAAGCACAGCTCCCGGTCCTTTAGGGAAGTATTGCTTGGCTAACTTATAATATTTGTTGCTTTTAAGTCCCGGATAGTTAACGTATTCTACCTTAGGATGCTTTTCGAGCCATTCGGCCAGTGCCTGAGTATTTTGCACATGGCGTTCGAGGCGCAACGAAAGCGTTTCGAGTCCCTGAACAAGGAGGAATGAGTTGAACGGACTGATGGCATTACCCCAGTCGCGAAGTCCTTCAACGCGTGCCCGGATATTAAATGCAATGTTTCCAAACGGACCGTTAGTACCAAACACATCCCAGAATACTAAGCCGTGATACCCTTCAGATGGTTCGGTGAACGATGGAAATTTGCCATTGCCCCAGTTGAAGGTACCGCTGTCGACAATAACTCCACCAATCGAGGTTCCGTGCCCACCTATCCACTTGGTAGCCGACTCCACTACCACTGATGCACCGTGTTCGATAGGTCGGAACAGAAATCCTCCGGCACCGAAGGTATTATCCACAATGAGCGGAATATCGTACCTTTTGGCCACTGCGGCTATGGCGTCAAAATCAGGTATATTCAGTTCGGGGTTACCAATGGTTTCTAAATAAATGGCTTTGGTGTTGTTGTCAATCAGTTTTTCAAATTCAGATGGATCGTCGTTAGGCGTGAAGCGTACTTCTACACCAAGCCTTTTGAACTGAACCTTAAACTGGTTGTATGTGCCACCATAAAGGTGCGAAGTACTTACAAAGTTGTCGCCAGTTTGAAGTATGTTGTTAAGCGCAATAAACTGAGCCGACTGCCCCGAAGAGGTAGCCAAACCAGTAACTCCACCTTCGAGAGCAGCTACGCGTTTCTCGAATACATCGGTTGTAGGGTTTTGTAAGCGGGTATAGATATTCCCGAATTTACGAAGGCCGAATAAGTCAGCGCCATCTTTAGCATCTTCAAATACATAAGATGTGGTTTGGTAAATCGGGAGTGCACGTGCGTGTGTTGTTTTGTCTACTTCTTGTCCTGCATGTACCTGCAAGGTTTCAAATTTCAGTTGATTAGTTGCCATATCTTTATTATTTTTAATTGATTTGTCACTCGATTGATTTGATTTTACGTTCAGTATTTTTGCCAGAGTGTTTCGGAAAGCGATTGAAAATCCAGCCATAATTTTATGTTTTTAATTGAATTATAATTTGTATATCAATTTTTTAGTCTGTTTACATGTATCCTCCAAAAAACAACTTTTTTTATCTCCGATATTCAATGGATTGACAAAAACCGGGTTTTGAATTTTGCAGTTGCCCCGATTCACATCGGAGCAACTACTGTAATTTCAGAAAGAGATTTTTGATAAAACGAATAACACATGTATGATTTAATTCAGAAAAACGGTTTTGGTGTAGAACCATAAAAAAAACAGTTGGTCGTTTGCTTGATTACCGACCAACTGTTTTTATATTATTATGTAGTGTTTATAATACAATAATGGTTCGGCTCACTGCTTGCGGCACATGAAACAACACATTATCATATTTACACTTATATATTTCATTTTTCTTTTTGTTTGATTACATTGCAAAAATAGCAACTGAATTTCAATGGTGAAATACCATTATGATGTGATTTTATATACCCTGAATATGGTATACAATAGTTAAAGATTATCGCGCCTTTCCGGCTTCGGTAGCTTCGGGAACTTCTATTAACTTACCGCTTTTTACATCGTAAATATAACCATATACCGGTATTGCCAAAGGTACTAATGGATGATTTTTAATGCGTGATACATCTTCTGTTACACTCTTAAAACGGTCGCTTATTGTAAGCCATTTGATGTATTTACCCTCAGTTGAACCCGGGCCATCTCCTACATCCTTAAAACCTTCTTCGGTAAGAGCTGCTGTTTCAAGGCTTTGTTGGAGTAAATCACCCATAAGCTCATCAGTAAAAAACTCCATGCCACAGTCGGTATGATGTATAACAAACCACTCCCGTGTGCCCAGTAGTTTGTACGAAATAATTAATGATCGGATGGCATCGTCGCTGGCTCGTCCACCTGCATTTCGTATTACGTGAGCGTCACCCTCGGCCAAACCTGCATATTTTGCCGGATCAAGCCGGGCATCCATACAGGTGAGAATGGCAAATCTGCGTGCTGGTGGCAGCGATAAATCGGCTTTGGCTCCAAATGTATAAGCATACTCTTTGTTAGCGTTTAAAACTTCGTTTAAAATTGTACTCATAGTTTTTTATTGAATTTTTTAATTGAATATTCAGACCAATAAAATAACTACATCAAGAGATTATTTATTAGTCAGTTTTATATGAATACAAATATGAGCCTTATTATCAAGAAATAGAATACCATTGTTATGGCATTTTTTAATACCTCAAATTAGGTATCAGCCAGTAAGAAACAGGTGTAAAGAAAGGCGGTTTGTTGTGCCGGCATTCAATTCTTAATCTTGATTTTTAGATACTAAGTTGTCTATCAGGGCGTTGAATTCAGCTTTGAACTCTTCGTAGAAAAGTCCGGTAGCCGGGCCATTATAGCCGGTGTGTATCTTACGTACATTCCCTTTTTTGTCGATAAAGAAGGTGGTAGGATAACCGCCGAATCCTTCGATTTCGGGGAAAACGCGCGCGATTGTTTCAGCGTTCGCTTTACCGGCAAACAGAATTTCGTATCCGATATTGTACTTGTTTTTCAGCCTTGTGAGGGTGCCTTTTGCATAAGCAGGGTCGTCCTTGCGCTCGAAACCAAGGCCAATAATTTCTATACCCCGATGTTTGTTGGCTTCGTACCAGGGAGCTAAATAGCTTGTTTCGTCGAGGCAGTTTGGACACCAGCTGCCCAGAATGGATACAATGACTACCTTGCCGCGATAGCGTTCGTCACGAAGCGATACATTTTTACCATCGAGATTTGGCAAGCTAAAACCGAGCGTTTGCTTTCCGGTTTTAAGTCGGGCAATGCTGTAAGGGTCGGCCAAACCGGCCTTATCATTTTTATTGCCTACGAGTCGGGTTTTTCCCCGGGTAGTGTAAAAAGTACCTTCGAAGGTTTGATTGTTTTTCAAAGATAATTCGATAAGATAGGGACTCAGGCCGCTGAAAGCCGAAAGTTGTGCTCCATTGCCGGTATAAGCGCCTTCCAGAAAGCGTAAGTCGCCCGAGCTGGTAAGTACCGAGCCGGTAATAATGCCTTTATCTGATTGGAAGATACCCACGTTGCGAGTAGTATCACCTTTTTCATCGATAAATAAAACATCCCACTTTCCTTCAATTCCCGTGGTCAAGGGTTTTTCTGTCAAATCAAAGCGGTTTTTTTTGTTGTAAAAGGCCGAAAAGGCTACGCCCGGGTCTTTTTCAATATAGTTTTTAATAAATAATCCTTCAATTTTATCTCCTTTAACAATGCCTTTAATGGTAGCATCGTAGATATCGATAGGTATCGTTATAGTATCGTTCTGTAGCTTAACTCCGGTTAGGTCAACCCTCTCTTGTCCGTTTATAAGCGTAACTACAAGTTTGTTAGTGGTGGGCTTACTGACTTCAAACAGAAAAGGAGCCTGTTTGTCGGTTACTTTGAGCTGTCCGCGCCAAATACCCTGTTGTAACTGAGCTACTGCATAAACCGAACTCATCAATAAACCAGTTAAAACCAGCATGCAAAATTTACGCATAATATCATTTTTGTAAGTATTCATATTTGAAAAATAGTTTCAATAAGTATTTTTTTAAAGCAGATAAATGGCAAAGCCACGGACGAAAATTTCATCCGCGACCTTGCTGTACTTAATGGTTATGGCAAAATTAAGTATTTATTTAAATATCCACAATTTTGTTTCAATTACATCATTACCCTGAGCTGCAATGGCAGCCTGATAATTTTGTTTATTAACAGTTTGTTCTTTCACCGGATAGTATAAGCGTGCAGGTATGCCGCCATCGCCATACAGCGGGTTGAAGGTGTAAGATACAGCCGATCCTTCAATGGTACCGCTAAAAACGACATCGTTTTTCTTTACGAGGAAGTTCGGGAAACCGGTGCGGCGGTATTCGCTCCATCCTTCGAGGTATTGGGTAAACAAAGCAATATATTTCTGGTTTAATACGTTCTGCTGACTGGCTGCGGGTAATGCTGCAACGTAGTTATTTACATCCGTTGTGGTTGCGCCCCATTTTTCGAGTGAAGCGCGCACACCGTTTTCATAATCTGTCTGACTCCAGTTGTTGTACTCCGAAATCAGAAATGCAACCTCGGCATATTCCTGAAGTACCTCCCCGTAATTGGCTGCACTATAAGTAGCTCCCGGAAGGCTTACCGTGGTAGCTGTGAATTTGCCTGCCTGACTTTCGGTAAGCCCGTAAGGCAGGCCTACATAATTGCCATTGCTGTTTTTGGCAGCAAATAATGCCAGACGAGGGTCGGCTACCGGTAGTTGTGCGTTTTCGCCTTTGAGCAAGCCTACAAAAACATGCGAAATAGCAAAGTCTTTACGGTTGGCAGTAACTGTGGCTCTGTAGTATGGCGCTTCATTGGGCGACGAGGTAGAGTATTTATATACAGCATTGTCGGCATTGCTTGTAAATACTCCTTTGGCCAAAGCATCGGCAAAATGCGACTGATAAACTGTGGCGTTTTTAGCTTTCAGGCGGGTTGCAAATCGCAACCGGAGCGAGTTGGCAAATTTTGCCCACTTAGCATTACTGCCCGAATAGATTATATCCGAACTGCCGAAAGTAGTTTCGGAAGAATATTTCAGCAGTGTGTCGCCAGCGCCTTTCAATTCGTTGAGAATATCAGCGTATATTTTTTCCTGCGAAGCGTATTTCGGAGTAATATTATCCGGATTTTGTTGCAAGGCCTGAAAATCGGCATCGGTGCCGGCGTACGAATTATAAGGTACATTTCCGAATACATCAGTTAGTGCATAGTAGGCGTACGATTTCAAAATACGACTGATAGCTATTTGATTGGCATTACGTCCGGCTCCATTGGCAGTTACAATGTCTTTTGTTGCTGAGTTGGTGTTCAGGTTTATAATTTCCTGAAGATTGTTCAACACTTTGTATAATCCGCTCCAGTAATCGGCCGAGTAGCTGTAAGGTATATCGTAGCGCGACTGGCTGGTATAGGTATTTTGACTTAACTGCTGGATAAACAGAGCCGAGCCACGCAAAGAAATATTCTCGCTTCGGAGGTTGTCTACTAATTTTTTCTCGGCAGTAACAATCAGCGAAGTTGTAGGAACCGACGATGGGCGGTTGGGGTCAATATTCAGATTCTCGTCGATGCAGGAACTAAACCCAATCGCAGGTAAAAGTAGGAGAGCTATATATATTTGTTTGATTTTCATATGCTTTTTTATATGTATTTAAAATTAAATTTTCAATATTCCTCTTTGGTATTTTTTTAGAATTTAAAACTCAGGTTAATACCGTAAGTGACAGGAGTAGGTACATTACCACCTTCTACACCCTGTACATTGCCACTGCTGTTTGTTAATTCAGGGTCGATAGTTTTACTGGCTCTGTAGAGGTAAAACAAGTTGCGGGCATATACCGAAGCATTGATGCTTTCGATGGCATTATTTTTAGGTAGTTTAAAGTCGTAACCCAAGGTGAGCTCACGCAGTTTAATAAATGTAGAGCTGAAAATATCGAATGTAGTAGGTCCGCTGTAATGATTGCGAGCCCATGCCTGAGCCGTTACGTTTTTAGTGTTTTCGGCAGTGTTGCTTACAGTATAGGTACCGTCGGCATTGAATGTAACATCACCGGTTACGCCATCTACCACCACACCTGTCTCGCGAATGCCGTTAGCAGCAGTTTCGGGCAAAATACCGGAGTACATGGCTACTTTGTAAGTTTGCGAAAAGAATTTACCTCCTACACGGGAGTCAATCAGAAAACCTAAACGAAAGTTCTTATATCTGAGTTGATTCTGAAAACTCCAGAGAAAATCAGGCAATACGCTGCCAAGTGGCACTAATTGCTGGGTACGTAAATACAAACCGTCCGAACCTACTACCTTACGTCCATTGTCGGCATACACAAAGTCGTATCCATACAATTGTCCGTAGCTTTCGCCTTCCTGTGCCGACAGGGTAACAAGCGTAGTGCTCAAATCGAGCCGACTTACAGCATCGGATAGTTCAATAATTTTATTGGTATTTTTTGAAAAGTTTGCTGTCAGATTCCAATCGAAATTTTTTGTTTTTACAGGATTTGCATTCAGCGTTATTTCCACACCATGATTATTAATTTCACCAGCATTGATGAGTTTAGAGGTATAACCAAAGGCGTCGGACGTAGGCAATGAAATAATTTGATTGCGACTTGTATTGTTGTAATAAGTAAAATCCAAACCAATCAGGTTTTTGAATAATTGCACTTGCAAACCGGTTTCGATTGATGTGGTGATTTCGGGTTTCAGATTCAGATTATTCAACTGGCTCGGCAGGTTGTATGCAATGTTTCCGTTGATAGCTGTAACGGCTTCGTAAACTTTATAGAGTTGATAGGGGTCGGTGTCGTTACCTACTTGTGCCCAGCCCAAACGGAATTTTGCAAACGAGAGCCACGGAGCGTTGCGTAAGCCCGGTAATTCGCTTAAAATCACCGACGATGTAAGCGAAGGATAGATATATGAGTTGTTTTCGGCAGGCAATGTCGACGACCAGTCGTTGCGGAATGTTCCGTCAAGATACACCGTACTTTTCCATCCATAAGAAAAACTACCATACACCGACGCTAATTCTTTTCTGAAAATACCTGTACCAGAGTTTATTACTGTAGCTGTGGCATTGTTTAAACTATAATAGTCAGGTATGATAAGTCCGCCTGAGGTAGAAATATCGCTTACCCGGCGGCTGCGTTGCAGGTAATTGGTTCCCAGGTTTACGATGAGCGAGTGGTCGTTCCAGGATTTATTGGCTGTTGCCAGCAACTCGTAATTGAACTCACCATATTTCTGAATATATTCCTGATAACTTGACTGTGAGCGGGAATATACAGCAATTCTGTCCTGATAATTATACTGGTACACATCGGCGTTGATACGTCCTGTAACCGAAAGCCAAGGAAGCGGACTCACTTTCAGGCCAACATTGCCATATAGGCGATCGCGATCTTCTTTCAGGTAGCTTTCATATGCCGACCAATACGGATTGTCGATATACTTGGTTTTTTCATCGGCCACTGTATTGCTGTAACCTGTCCTGTTCCAGGCACGTGGAGTACCATCAGGTCGTTTATAGTCTTCAAGTTTTTTGTAATCTACCTGTACCTGACCCCACTGGAAGGCTTCGAGTATGATGTTGCGGTTGGATGCTCCTGTCCATGGACGTCCGGTTGAACTTGTTTTCAGATAGTTGGCGCTACCGAAAAATGATATTGTTTTTCCGTTTACACTTCCTGATATATTGATAGAGTTTTTGTCCAACGATGAGTTGGGAATGGTACCCGTTACGTTTTTGTTGGTGAGTGATACTCTAAAGGCTGATTTGTCGTTGGTTTTGGACAGAGATATATTATTGGTGTTGGCCACACCGGTTTTAAAAAAGTAGTTTACATCGTTTTCAGGATATACCCAGGGTTGTGGATTCAGATAGTCCGAAGCATATTCCGGATCAAGATTGTACCAGTTAAGTACAGGAGTACCGTCTAATTTTGGTCCCCAGCTTTCGTCCGAAGCATATTCTACGATATTGTAAGTTTGCCCGTTGATTGTAGCAGTCGAAAAAGTTGAATTGTAGCCACCACCGTAAAGCTTCTGACGTTCAGGCAGGCGGGTTACTTTCTCAAATTCAAGACCGGTATTTACTTCTATGGCTATTTTTCCATCGTTCTGTATTCCCTTTTTGGTTGTAATAAGGATAACGCCATTGGCAGCCCGCGATCCGTAAAGAGCCGCCGCCGAAGGACCCTTCAGTACGTTTACATCAGCAATGTCGTCCGGGTTGATATCCTGAATGGTACTTCCCACATCTTTGCCTGCACTACCGTTAATGGTCGACGATGAGTTGAGGTCTGTATTGTCGAGCGGCACACCGTCAATTACGTAAAGCGGTTGGTTGTTGCCGGTGATGGAGTTGATTCCGCGCAGGGTAATGCGCGATGACCCTCCCAAATTACTCCCTCCGGAAATAACCTGCAACCCGGCAATTTTACCGGTCAGGGCTGTTAGTGCATTGGTTGGGCGTGTTTGAAAAGCATCCTCCGAAACCCCTTGTACAGCATACCCGAGCGCTTTTTTCTCACGAGGTATATTGAGCGAGGTTACCACCACTTCGTTCAGGTAAGTAGAGCTTTCTTTTAAGCTGATGTTCAGCGTCGATGAGCTTGCCTGAGCCGATTGTGTTTCGTACCCGATGTACGAAAATATAAGTATGGCTCCTTTTTCCACCCGGATATTATAGTTTCCTTTTATGTCGGATATTGTTCCAATATCGGTACGGCCTTGTTGTGTCACGGTGACTCCTGTAAGTGCCTGCCCGTTGGAATCGGTTATTTTTCCTGTAACATCTGTAAGTTGTTTGTTTTGGGCTGTTACACCTAAAACAAACAGACTCAATATGAGAAACAATGAAATTTTTTTGATTTGTGTAACTTTCATCTTCATCTTTTTTGTAAAATTGTTTAATTACTTTTTTTGATTTAAAAAAAAAGAACGGCTGATCAACTTTCGTTCATCAGCCGTTCTGTATCTTAGCATTTATATAGCTTAAGAGCACAAAGGTGGCCGATCATCAACATGAAAATGACGACAACTCATACACATTATATGCATCGAAAGCTTGTACATAAATCCTTTATTGTTATTAAATATATTTTCTATACCTGTAGGACGTGTTATAATTTAATCGGACTAACCGTATTTATTCCCATGATAAATAGCTTATTTCTGAAAAACTACAAAGGATACTCTTCAAAAGCGTAAAGCAATGTAGACAGATAGCGTTCTCCCGTGTCGGGTAGCAAGGCCACGATGTTTTTTCCCTTGTTTTCAGGACGTAATGCCAACTGAGTGGCAGCATAAGCTGCAGCTCCCGATGAGATACCTACTAACAAACCTTCTTGCTGTGCCAATTGGCGCGAAGTAAGAATTGCCTGATCATTGCTCACCTGAAAAACCTCGTCGACAACTTCGGGGTTATAGTTTTTGGGAACAAATCCGGCACCTATACCCTGAATTTTATGTGGACCCGGATTGCCACCTGAAAGTACAGGTGAGTCGGCCGGCTCTACAGCCACAATCTGAACTTTTGGATTCTTGGATTTCAAATATGCTCCTACACCAGCTATTGTACCACCGGTTCCCACGCCGCCTACAAATATATCTACCAGTCCGTCAGTATCATTCCATATTTCTACAGCAGTAGTTTGTTTGTGCACTTCGGGGTTCGATGGGTTTTCAAATTGTTGCGGTATAAACGAGTTGGGGTTTTCTTCATGAAGTTCCTGAGCACGGGCAATAGCACCTTTCATGCCATTAGCTCCCGGCGTAAGTACTAAGTTAGCTCCAAGCGCTTTCAGCAGGTTTCTGCGTTCCACGCTCATGGTTTCGGGCATGGTGAGTGTCAGTTTGTATCCTTTTACGGCAGCTACCAAAGCCAAACCAATACCGGTATTTCCGCTTGTTGGTTCTATTATTTCAACGCCGGCTTTTAGTAAGCCTTTGGACTCAGCATCTTCAATCATGGCCAGAGCAATACGTTCTTTCACGCAGCCTGCGGGGTTGAACGACTCTAATTTTACAATTATATTGGCTTCAAGACCTTTAGCATCCGCGTAATTCGACAATTGGAGCAACGGAGTATTTCCGATAAGCTCAGTTAGTTTTTTTGCAATTTTAGCCATAACGGTAGTTTTTTTATGAGTTTGTATTAATTGATGCAAAATTACATCAACACTTGCTTTTACACAATCACACTGATGGGGTATATTTCATACCATGTTTATGGTATATGCCATCTTCAGACGAGGCGTGCCTCGTCTCTACAGGGTATATTTCATATCATGTTTATGGTATATGAATATGGGTTGATCGGATTACTCCAAATCAACCCATATTTATTGTATTTGCTTTTAGAAAAACAATCAAACAACTTCACCAATCAAAGTTGCCGACGAAGCAGATAATATCCTGACATGAATAAACTCGCCGATTTTGCGGCCTTCGCGTGGGAAAATTACCACCTTGTTTTGCGATGTACGTCCGAACAACTGTTCGCGCGAACGTTTGGAAAAACCTTCAACCAGTACTTCGAAAGTTTTGCCAATGTCATTTTGGTTGCTTTGGTTCGAAACTTCGTTTTGCAACGCTATTATCTCATTTAATCTTCTGATTTTTACTTCTTCCGGTACGTTGTCGGGCAGCCGTTTGGCAGCTATAGTTCCCGGGCGTTCCGAGTATTTAAACATAAATGCCATATCAAACTTCACTTCGCTCATAAGCGCCAGCGACTCCTGATGGTCTTCTTCTGTTTCGTTGTGAAACCCGCAGAAAATATCAGTTCCGATAGACACATCAGGAATAATCCTGCGCATGGCAGCTACCCTGTCCAGATACCACTCCCGGGTGTACTTCCGGTTCATTAGCTTTAGTATCTTGTTGCTACCCGATTGTACAGGCAGGTGAATAAATCTGCAAATGTTCGGGTATTTTGCCATCACTTCAAGCGTTTCATCGGTCATATCTTTGGGATGTGGCGAAGTAAAGCGTATACGCATTTGCGGAACAGTTTCGGCAATAATGCTGAGCAATTGCGGGAAATCCACCACGGTTCCGTCCGGTTGTTCGTATCGGTAGGAGTTCACCGTTTGTCCCAGTAGCGTTACTTCTTTATAGTTTTTCTCTTTCAGGTCGTTTATTTCATTCAGTATGCTTTCTACTTCGCGGCTACGTTCCCGTCCGCGTGTATACGGCACTATGCAGTAGGTGCAAAACTTGTCGCATCCACGCATGATAGATACAAACCCCGAAATAGATGCCCCGATTCGGGTAGGTAATACATCTTTATATGTTTCGGTTTTCGACAAATCGACATTGATTGCCTTTTCACCGTTTTCCACACTGTTGATTAAGTTAGGGATATCGAGGTATGCATCAGGTCCTACTACGATGTTTACACCATGTTCGTTGATAAGCTCTTCTTTTACCCTTTCGGCCATACAGCCAATTACACCAACAATCAGTTTTTTGTTTTTACGTTTCACCGACTGATAATACTTCAACCGTTGAATTACTTTTTGCTCGGCATTGTCGCGCACCGAGCAGGTGTTTATAAATACGGCATTGGCATCGTCGGCCTGATTTGTCAAAGCAAATCCATCCATTTCCATGATTGATGCCACTACTTCGCTATCGGCCACATTCATCTGGCAGCCATAGGTTTCAATAAATAATTTTTTGTCGTTCAGCGCGGATTTAGAGTCCGGCGAAGCAACAATTCCTTCATTTTCGATCATTGTTTTTTGTTTTAAAAGTTTGTTGCAAAATTACATTATATATTGTAAATAAAAAAAAGAAGCGCTTAACATTAATTAACTCATTGTAACTGCCTTGTAGTCTGCTGATAATTAGTGATGTATAGAAGTTGTATAGAAAAAATACTTATCTGAATGAAAAATATATAAAAAAAAAGATTAAACACTTGCGTAAATAAAAAAATGTGTGCATCTTTGCAGTGTAAACAAACAGATAAATTTTTCATAGTTAAGGTTTAGGTTAAAATGTGCAATGGGTGGCTGTGAAGTTACCCATTGTTTTTTATATAAGTTCATCATCCTCTCCGCCGACTTCCGGCTTGTATAATCTTCGCAACAAAAGGCATAATTATTTACGATTCTTTGTAAATATTTTCAATTCAACAGCATTATTATTAAAATTATTTAAAATGGCTTTTTGTTGAAAAAAAAAGTTGAAAACGCTTGCATAAATAAAAAAAACTCTGCACCTTTGTAGAGTAAACAAACAGATAAATTTTTCATAGTTAAGGTTTAGGTTAAAATGTGCAATGGGTGGCTGTGAAGTTACCCATTGATTTTTTTAGTAAGTCTCAGTTTATGAAAAATGGCATTACCACATAAAACATAAGTTATGGATAATTTTGGAGATTATATATATCTGATTATTATTATAATAGCTGGGCTAAGTGGTCTGCTTAAGAAAAGAAAAGATAATCAGACTAAGCATACGCCGGTTGAGGAAGATGAGGACGGTGGCGGATTTGAAGATGTTCTGAGGGAACTGCTACCGGAAAGGGAAGACCTAAAGCCGGAACCAATACCGGCCCCGGTATCGGTGTACGAGCCGATAAGGTCGGCCAAAGTTACGGGGCCTGAGTTTGTTAGTTACGAAACTACGAACGATATTTCGTCACTAAAAGCTAAAAAGCAAGTGACATCATACTCCCCAAAACAGACTTTGGAAGTTGAAAGCGAAAAAAGCGATCTTGACAGTTTGAATGTGATGATTAACGATGCAGATGATGCAAGACAGGCTTTTATATATTCAGAAGTATTCAACAGAAAGTACTGAAATTCAGCAAATAGCCATAAAAACTGTTGTTAAACAGTATTGCAAAGTTTGTATTGTACAAAAATAGCTTGTATATTTGCATAACACAATAAGATAAATGAGAGTTCCGGCAAAATGTCGGAATTCTTTTTTGTTTACACTTTTTATTAAAGAACCGAATTAAATATTAGGAGGAAAAACTATGGCAGTAATTTATATGACCGCAGATGGTTATAAAAAATTGGTAGATGAGTTGAACGAACTGGAAAGAGTACAGCGGCCTGCCATCTCGAAGCAAATTGCAGAAGCGCGTGACAAAGGCGACTTGTCGGAAAATGCCGAATACGATGCAGCCAAGGAAGCGCAAGGGTTACTTGAGATGAAGATAGCTCAACTCAAAGATACTATTTCGTCGGCTCGAATGATAGATGAGTCGAAGATTAATACGAATGCAGTACAGATACTTACCCGGGTGAAAATTAAAAATACTAAATCGGGTCAGATAATGTCGTATACGATAGTGTCGGAGAGCGAAGCCAATATCAAGGAAGGCAAACTGTCGGTTACTACTCCAATAGCTAAGGGATTGCTTGGAAAGAAAGTGGGTGAAAAAGCAGAAGTCACTGTTCCATCGGGTGTAATGGAATTTGAGGTTGTTGAAATTAGTCTTTAAAGTCGTTTTTTTTATCAACAGGAGAGAAGAATCATGACAATTTTTAGCCGGATAATAGCAGGAGAAATACCTTGTTACAAGGTTGCTGAGGATGAGAATTACTTTGCGTTTTTAGATATCAATCCGCTCACCAAAGGTCATACGCTTGTAGTGCCTAAGGTGGAAGAAGATTATATTTTTAATCTGAACGATGACGTACTTGCAGGTTTGGTGCTGTTTGCCAAAAAAGTAGCTGTGGCGCAACAGAAAAGCATTGACTGTGTAAGAGTAGGTGTGGCTGTTATCGGACTTGAAGTTCCTCATGTGCATATCCATCTTATACCCATTAATCAGGAGTCTGACATGGATTTCAGAAAACCTAAATTAAAACTTGCACCCGAAGAAATGAGTGCAATAGCTTTGTTGATAAACGAAAAATTATAATTTTTTACTGACTTCTTGCTTGAGAGCAAGTGTCATAAAGCATATAAAATGAAAAAAACCGGATGTGTTCACGTCCGGTTTTTTTTATATATTATATGGTTATTTTGATAAATCAGGGTGTTGAAATTGAGGTATTTTGGCTCAGACTTTAATTTTTTTGGATACAGGTTCGGTGTCCAGAATATCTTTGGCACGGCTCAGCGCTTCGTTGATGTTGTTGCAGATATTGGCAGCTCCCAGTTCGTCTTCAATACCTACTTTAGTCAGCACATTGCGAACATTTTCGTTTACGCCCGAAAGTAATATGCGTGTTTTATCTTTTTCGGACATACGTATAAAGTTTTGCAGGTTGTGCGAGCCTGTGGAATCAATAAACGGTACTTTACGCATGCGTATGATTCGTATTTTTGGCTTGTCGCCCAGCTGTTTCATGGTTTCTTCAAATTTACTGGCAATTCCGAAGAAGAAAGGACCTTCAATTTCGTAAACTTCCACACCCTTTGGAATAATCAGCTTTTCAGTATCGTCATTACCTTCGGTATAGTCCGAGGTGCTTACTTCGTTTTTAAAAATTGATATTTGTGAGGTTTCAGAAATACGTCGGATAAATAATACTACAGCCAGTAGAAGTCCTATTTCAATGGCAATGGTAAGGTCGAAAATTACGGTAAGCAGAAAGGTGGTAAGCAATACTGCGACATCCGATTTCGGGTTTTTTAGCAACGATTTAAAAGTGCGCCATTCGCTCATGTTGTATGCCACTACCACCAGTACGCCCGCAAGGCATGACATAGGGATATGTTTGGTTAAGTTGCCCAGAAAAAGCATAATCAGCAGCAATACCAGAGCATGAATAATCCCGGCAACAGGTGTTTTCCCCCCATTGTTGATATTGGTCATAGTACGGGCAATTGCTCCCGTAGCAGGTATTCCGCCAAAAATGGGAGTGATTACATTGGCTATTCCCTGTGCTACCAGTTCGGTATTAGAGTCGTGCTTATCACCCGTAACCCCATCGGCAACAGTGGCCGACAACAACGACTCGATAGCACCAAGCATGGCAATGGTGAATGCCGTTGGAAGTAATGTTTCGATAGCAGCAAAATTAATTTCAGGCGTTACTGCCTTGGGTAGCGAAGGATCTATTTTAAACCTGTCGCCAATAGTTTCGATTTGCATGATACCGAATTTCTCGCGTAGCAGGTAAGCAACTATTGTCAATAATATGATGGCAATAAGCGAGCCGGGAATTTTTTTTGAAAAACGGGGTGTAAAAAATATTATGGCAATGGTGATTATGCTGATACCCAGCGACCAATAATTGATAGTGCCTATAAAATGCCCGTAAGTAATCCATTTGTGAATAAAATCTCCGGGAAGAGCGCCGGTTTGTAATCCGAGTAAATCTTTAATTTGCGTGGTGAAAATGGTAAGTGCTATCCCACTTGTAAAACCTACCACTACCGGATAGGGTATAAACTTAATTACGCTTCCTAATTTTAGAAGCCCCATGGCGATAAGCATTACTCCTGCTATCATGGTAGCTACGGCAAGTCCGGCAATGCCAAACTCCTGAACTATTCCGTAAACAATAACGATAAAAGCACCGGTAGGACCACCAATCTGAACCTTGCTTCCACCAAAAAATGAAATAAGAAAACCGGCAATAACAGCTGTAAATAAACCTTTTTCGGGACTTACACCTGATGCTATCCCGAAAGCAATAGCCAGAGGCAGAGCAACAATTCCTACAATTACTCCCGCCATCAGGTCGGCGTAAAATAGTTCTTTAGAGTAATTCTTGAGTGAACTAAGTAATTTGGGTTGAAAAATCATAGCGTGTACAGAAATTTTTTGCAAAAGTACTGCTTATTTATTTAAATGAGGGTGTTTTTTGTTATTAAAATGGATTGAAAAAAATATAGAACATCAAAGGAGATGGTTCGTTTGACGAATATCTCCTTTGATGCAGATTGATTATCAGGCTTTTCCCTAAAGTATAGTCTTGGTTATATCGTTTCCTACTTTAACGATAGCAACACCTTTATAATTTACTTTTAGCCTGCTTACTGTTTGTGTGGTTCGATAATCCATCAGTTTCTGACCTATAGGATTATAAATTTCTACCAGTTGTCCGGCTTCGGCAACTATTATCAGCTCGTCATTTACTTTATACACTTTCAGTTCGCTATGCACATTGCTGATGTCGGTATTTGGCGATGTAGTTACACTGATTTGGTTTGATAAAGCAGATAGAACGTTCTGGTTTTTGGCTACAACGGTATAATAATAAGTTGTGTTGGCTTTCAGGTCTGATACAACTATATTGTTGGTAATACCAGCCATAAAAGGCGAACCCTGAATAGCAGCAAGTTCCTCGCCACTGTTATAGGTGTGTAATCCGGCGTTTGTATTGTCATCCTTCACATTGACAATCCATTCAGAATCCTCAGTATTGCTCCCGGCAGAACTTGTCCAGCTGGTATTTCCCTGAAAAACGGTCTGCTTTCTGATAAGCGTATGGTCGGCGCCGGCATTAGTAGTTCCAGCTGCATCAATTGTGGCATCTGACTCAGGAGTACCAATGATATCAATAAGTACATCATTTTTGAATAGCCCGAGAGCGTCGTTGCCCGAGAAGGACATGATGCGACTACCCTGAACAGAAGAATTGTACGAAAGGAGTAAGTCGGCAGCGGCTTTTACTGTGGCGCTTGCGCTGTTATGCGCTATTACATAAGTGTCGTTATTGGTTATAGTTCCCGTAAGTGGTCTGTAGTCGGGCGAGTCGGCAGTAATTGGCCATCCGGCTCCGTTGTATGATATTTTAATGGCGTAAGCCGAAAGGTCGACGTCCGAGCCGGTACCATTAAATATCTCGATGTATTTATTACTTGAACTTCCTTCGGCATATTCTGAAAAAAATAAGTCATTAGTTTTTTTAGCCTCCATGGTTTTAACCGAAACTTCGTAGCCTGTTGCGCGTTCCACAGTATTCCAGTTGGCGGTAAAGGTTGTACTGCTTATCGCCGAAGCATCGGTTGCCACCGGAGTATCCAGGGGTTTGTAGGTGGCCTTTCCACTAAGATTTCGAATAATGCCGGTTGCCCCGTTGCTTGTGAAACTAAGGGTTGCCTGATGATCTCCATCGGTATCGGGGTGGTAATATACGGTAATGGTTTCCGTTGGCGAACTTCCATTCGTTTGGCTCACCGTGTTTTTCGACAGTGAAAAGGCCGAAGCTCCCGACCCGCCGATAGACAGAGATATGTTTTCGCTCAGGTTTGCACCTCCAACCAACACGGTTTCTTCTGAGCTTTCGTCTACATAGGTTTCAATGGTTGGTATATTTACTTCGGTTAACGAAACTGTTGGATAATTATTAAATAAACTCAGAACATAGCTTACAGTACTCTTGCAGTAGAATATTTCATTGTGAATGCCAGGTAGTTGTGTGGCGGTTATGGTGGTAGTTCCTGTGCCAACAGGTGTTACCTCGCCGGTAGCGGAGTTAACAGATGCTACGGCCGTATTGCTGCTTGAGTAGGTTATGGGTGTAGTTTGATTGAGCGAAGCTGCTGCTTTTGTAAATGCTCCATCGGAAATAAGTTTTCTGGTTGCTGATTCGTTAAACGCCAATCCTGATTCTGTGCATACCCATGGCGTATAGACTACTTCAATGGATTTGATGTAAAGTGCTTTTACACTTGTTTGATTCCAGTTGATGCTAATAGCACCTGATCCGGATCCGGTAAAAGTATAATCGGTGGCGGTGGCTGTAATAGCAGCGTTTGCGGCTCCGTTGCACTGAAAAGCGGTATTACCTACTGATACCGAAATAGTTGCTGCAACGTCGGTGCCTCCCGAGCTGTTTACCTTTACAGAGCTGACTGTACCAAATATCCCCGATGTGTGAATTTTTAGCGATGGCTCAGCTATAGTGCCATTTCCGAACTGTTGCCCTTTGCTGGAGCTATAACCAAAAAATGTAGCTGTGGTACCTTCGGCAGTCCAGTTAACATCGGCCATACTTACCGTACCAAAGGCCGTCCAGGTTTTTGCTGATATGGAATAGCTATAAGTATCAGCCTTAGATGTTGCAGACGATATAATTCCCAACAAGGCAAATAATAGAAAGCGGTAAAAGTTTTTGTTGTTCATGCATAAAACCTTTAGTAGTAAAAAATATTTGAATAAAATATTAAAAACGTTGGTTCACAACGTTTAAATTCAGTACAGGGTAGGGGTAGTGTGGAAGTGGATTTTTAAATTGAAAAAATTTTAATCCGCAGGCAAAGATATAAATCATTTTAAATAAAAGCAATACAAAATGAAATAAACTGCAAAAATAATAATTTTAACCTCTAAGCCTGTCCGGGCGGGTTGTTTTCATCAGGGAATAATCATTTGAATAGCCTGAGGTATTATGTTGATATTGAATGGTGAAGTGCCGTTCACAATGATACCGTCGGCTTCTATCAGCGCTTTTTTATCAGTTTGTATTAGTAGTTCACGTGTTCTGAAAGATTCGATAAGCCGATGCTGTAATAGTTTTCCTTTGAATAAGTAGTAAAGCGCCCCGATAATATCCCGGAATTTAGGACGTTTAGCCATCATTACGTCTAACCATCCGTCGTAGGGCAGGGCATCGGGTGTTTGTTTAAGCCCGCCTCCGCTGTAGCAACCATTAGCTATACTCATGGTATACATATTGCTACTTATTTTACGTTCGTCGGCGTATATTTTCACCCGGTGATGCCGGTAGCCAAATACAGCCAGCAGTAGCGAAACAGTATATAAAAAAGAATGACTTCCGAAAATTTCTTTCAAACGATGTGTAAGGTTCACTACGGCAGCATCAAGACCAAGTCCTAAAGAGTTGATAAAATAATGAGCTTCTTTTCTACCTTCCATGTCGTACTCTGCCCGGCCTATGTCAATGGTTTGGGTTTTACCTTTCAAAAACACCTCAATAGATTTTTTGTAATCGGCGGTAAGTCCCCAGAAACGCCCCCAGTCATTGCCTGTACCGCGGGGTATAAGCGCTATTTTCAATTCGGGAGTTGATACATTTTCAGCGCCGAAAATACCATTGATTACTTCGCTCACGGTACCATCGCCACCCAGTATCAGAATGTTTTTGTATTGACGTTCAACAAAATATCTCGCTATTTTAGAAGCATGACCTGCAAATCGGGTTACTCTGTAATCGAATGGTATATCCAGATGCTTCAGTGTCTGAAACAGATACTTGCGTTGTTGCCTGAATTTCTTTTTTCCCGATTTTGGGTTGATGATTACAGCCCAATGTTGCGGTGTGATTTCCATGATAGATTGATATTTGCCCCAGGAGCCAATGCTAACAGCGGGTTCTGATTTTGACGTCTATGTGATGTGTGTTTTTCTTGAAAATTTACGGATTAGTCAGGTATAAATCCAGCAAAGTAATCGCAGCCATTGCTTCTACAATGGGTACTGCCCGTGGCAGAACGCAAGGATCGTGCCTGCCTCTGGCTTGAAGTTGTATTTCGTTGGCATGTACATCGAGCGTATCCTGTTTTTTTGAAATAGTTGCTACCGGTTTAAACAGGACTCTGAAATATATATCTTGTCCGTTGCTTATACCGCCTTGTATACCACCCGAATTATTGGTTTTGGTACTTATCTTCTCATCGGCTTTTACAAAAGAGTCGTTCATCTCCGAACCACGCAAACTAACGCCATCAAATCCGCGACCGTAATCAAATCCGTGTGACGCATTAATGCTTAGCATCGCAGCCGCCAGTCGGGCCTGTAGTTTATCAAAAATAGGTTCGCCAAGTCCTACCGGCACTCCTTTGATAATACAGGAGATAATTCCCCCTATTGAGTCGCCTTCTTTTTTGAGTTCCTGAATGTAATTAATCATTTTTTCGGCCACAGCAGATTCCGGGCATCGTACTATATTGCTTTCAATCAACGATAAATCTATCGATTCCAGCTTTTGCGTCATGGCAATATGCCCAACTTGCGAAGTATAAGCTTTGATTTCAATGCCTTTCTGTTTAAGTACCAATTTGGCCACTGCACCAGCCACCACTCGGGCAGCTGTTTCGCGCGCCGAACTACGTCCTCCACCGCGGTGGTCGCGTATGCCGTATTTTTGCTGGTAGGTAAAATCGGCATGCGACGGACGGTAAACCTCTTTCAGATGGTCGTAGTCTTTGCTGTGCTGGTTTTGATTCCAAATTACAAAAGCAATGGGTGTTCCGGTGGTTTTTCCTTCGAATATTCCCGAAATAAATTCTACTTTGTCGTCTTCCTTGCGCGGAGTAGCTATAGACGATTGACCGGGTTTACGTCGGTCAAGTTCCTGTTGTATAAAGTCCTCGTTTAGTTCAATACCAGCCGGACAGCCATCTATGATACCACCGATGCCTTTACCGTGCGACTCGCCAAACGAGGTGAATGTGAATAATTTGCCTATGGTGTTTGCCATGAAAAAAGATTTGAAGAAATTCAGTTATGCGAAAGCATAATCAGTGAATTTATAAATTTACTATTGCAAAGATACATTTTTTTATCCATAAAAGCTGAAAGCATTGCAAAAATTAAGCATCTTGTAAGGTGCTTATAACAAACCATATAAGTTGCAATAAATATGGATAAATATGAAAAAACCGAGCTAAAAAATTGATGTAAGCGCAGTAAACTAAAAATGGATACCACAGTTATTGCGATATCCATTTTATTTCATTTTCTAAGTTTTGTTAGTGACATCCACATCCTGAACCACATCCACATCCTTCTTCTTTGCCATGTTCGTGGTCGGTGCCACATCCTTCGTCGCCACATCCGCAGCTACCACCACAACCGCCACCGGTAAGCGCATTCAGCTCTTTTTCAGTAGCTTCGCGAACTTCAAGTACAGAGCCTTTGAAGTGCAGATTTTCACCAGCCAACGGATGATTCAGGTCTACTTTTACAAAAGTGTCGGTAATTTCTACCACCTGAGCATTGATTCGGTTGCCGTCGTTGTCCATCAATGGCACTACATTACCTTCGTATACTACTTCAGTATCAAGTTTACCATCTATTTCAAATATTGTACGGTCAAGTTCTATTACATTTTCATCTTCATATGGTCCGTAAGCATCTTCGTTGTTAATGGTGAATTCAAATTTTTCACCTGCGCTCAGTCCGAAAAGTTTTTCTTCAAATTTAGGCAACATCATACCTACCCCGAATATAAAGCTCAGGGGCTGTTCTGCTGTAGCTCTTTCCATTAACTCAAGTTCACCTTCCGTTTCGCCGTCAACGTACAATTCGTATTCTGCCGAGACTGATTTGTTTGCTGTAATTTTCATTTTCTAATTTATTGATTGTTATTTAAATTTCTCTCTTTCTGTGTTTTCTGATTATAAATAAACTCATTCTGGTACAAAAAAGTTCATTTGTCGTTTTTTTTTACAACAGTTTTTTTAATACCAGTTGATGTTGGTTGTACCGTGTGCACTTTGCTTGTCGTATTTGAGGTCGGCTAACATGCTTGAATTTACGCCGATGTGGAATGAATACATCTTATAGATACCAAAAGGAACAAAGCTTGCCGACATACTCCAGCAGTGGAGACTCCGGCTTACATTAACGCTGGCTTGCGTGAATTTTTTATTAGTAAAGTCATACGATGTACTTGAGCTTATTTTCCAGTTGTTGGTAAGCGATATATTGCCACTGAAGCTAAGGTATTGTGTGAATCCCATGTTGTATTCCATTTTTTCCTTATTAAAATCTTTGTTTTGATAAGATATATTGTAGTTTATGGAGATACTCCAGGGTATAGTTACTTTTTCGTATCCATCAGAGTCGATATCAGCTTTTTTCTCATCCTTGTGGTCGTGTCCGCCGGTGCTGTTTGTTTCTCCACCCTCCGGGTTTTCGCCTTCAGCGCCTTGTTGTTCCGAACCTCCGTCACCATCTTTTTTAGTAGTTTTTTTGCCAAATAGCTTTTTAAAAGTATCGTTGCTCAGAGTATAACTGTAAGATGTACTTGTTCCCAAAAAGCGAGGCAGTTGTCCATTCTCCCATCTGAGTTTATTAATTCTGACTGGAGAGCCGCTACTGTTAAGCCCGTACATGTACGGATCAAAAGCAGCACTTAAGCTGAGCGAATAACTTTTGGTGAGTTTTATGCGCAGCGAGGTCGAAAAATTCGACCAGTTCATAGAGTCGGCCACCATATTATAGCTACCGTTGATTGAGAACTGATCAATCAAACTGATAATTTTTGTAGCTTCGGAGTTGGTGGTGTCCTTATTGTTACGCACTTTCATTTCCAGGTTATTATTCAGCGAAAACCCAATACTTCCTGCTCGGCTATTGTCGCCTGGCGAGCCATACAGACTACCTGCATAATGCGAATAGCGCACTTCGGAATCGTGATAAATTTCAGGGTTTTTCGTGTCCTGTACACTTTTGATGTACGAGTCATAATAGCCCCATTTGGCATCGCCAAAATTAGGTGTATATCCAAAACTGATGGTAGGGGTAAATACGTGACGTATAGCTAATATTTTTTTGCTGAACAGGGGTTGATACATTCCGTAGAGCTTGGTCGAAGCCGATACACCCATGTTGAAGTCGTATACCCGATTGAATTTGTAAACGGTATCGGTTAGTTCTACCTGATTTTCTTTGTCCCAGCTTTTGTTGTACGATTGGAGATACCATCTTTCGGTATAATTGAATGATGGGGTTATATTGATGAATTTCAGTAAATTGAATGTGGCCGAAACCGGAATCGAGTGTTTCATGCCATTTTTCCAGTCGCGCTGTAAGTTTGATTTGAGCAGCAGATTTTCTTTGGTAGTAATGCTGTTAGATAAAGCTCCGGAGTACGACATGCTGATTTTTTCGTACCAACGTTCTTTTCCAATCACATTTTTTCGTTTGAATGGGTAGAAACGGCTATACGAAATACTCAAACTTGGCAGGCTCAGGTTAACAGTGGAGTCACTGGTTTTTTGGGTTGCCGACATACCTCCCGATAAGCTAAGCGATGGCAAGCTCGAAAATCGTTTGGTGAAGTTTATGCTGGAGTATTTTGTGTTCTCAGAGTTAAGGTCGGCTCTGGAGTAATAATTTATGTTATTGCGCTGATAACCAGAGGTGGCAAAATTTACGCTCGACGAGAACGTAAAATTAGGATTAGCCTTAGCGTCCTGACTGTGCGACCACGAAAGTTTAAAGGTCTTGTTCTTGGTGTAGTCTGCAAATCCTTTTTCGCCTGTTACGTCTTCGCGGTATTCAAACCCAAAATTTCCTCTGTATTTGTATCTTTTGGTATAGGTTGATGTACCACGTACTGCCCAGGTTCCCTTGGTGTAAAAATCGCCTCTAAGCTCCAGATCAACATATTCGTTGATAGCGAAATAATATCCCCCGTTTTGCAGTCCAAAACCGCGAGTCAGCTCATCGGTATAGCTCGGCATCAGTATCCCCGAGGAATAATCGCTTGTAAAAGGGAAAAATCCGAAAGGGACAAAGATTGGAAGCGGCACATCGGCCACTACAAGGTGAGCCGGGCCGCTAACTACATACGATCCGGGTTTTACCTTACCTTTCGACATGCTTAGGTAGAAGTCAGGATGGTCATGATTGTCGCAGGTTGTATATTTACCACCCGAAATACAGAACTCATCATCGTTACTTTTTTTTGTTTTATCGCTGATAATATAACCTTCGCCTTCCTGAGTTACGGCTTGCCTGATGTAACCTTTTTTGGTTTGCAGGTTGTAAGTCATCGCTTTGGAGTTATAGCTTTTATCACCTTCGCTGAAAACAGGGTCGCCGGTTGCAACTCCCAGGCTATCGGGTACTCCACGGGCATATACCAAACTACTATCCATGCTTATGCGCACGTAATCGGCTTTCAGATTGATTTTTTTATACGTAATATCACTTTGCCCGTAAAGAATTCCTACTCCGTTTCCAAGAAATACGATGGAATCATTAGCCGTATAATTGATTTCGGCATCAATTTTGTCAGATTTTTTTTTGTCGGTTGCCTTTAGTTTAACCGAATCGGCAGCAGTTTTTGATATGCTATCGGTAGTAAGGCGAGCGTTTTTTGTGGTGTCGGTGGGTAATGGTCTGTTTTGACCATGCAGTGTACATGGCAGAACAACCCCGATGAGAACGACTAATATGAAGTGTTTTGGGTTGATATATAGACTTTTACAAAAGAGCATCCGGCAGGCCTGATTATATTTAAATTAGGAACGCAAATTTAGACAAAAATCATCAGTCTTTGCATTCGATATTTGTTTTTTATGATTAATTTGAAAATTTACTTATTTCTAAAGTGTTGTAAACAGGATAAAAACATTACTTTTGCAATTGAAATTTACTGTAAAATGTTAGCTTTTTTATGATTAAAGATAACAGATTTAACCCGAAAGGTTTTTTTAAAACAATCGTATTATTACTCTCGTTATTGTCGCCAGCCTTAACTCAGGCGGCCGGTTTTACTGTAGTGATTGATGCCGGACATGGTGGCCATGACCCCGGAGCTATTGGTACGTATGCCCGCGAGAAAGATATAAATCTTGCGGTAAGTCTCGAAATTGGCAACCTTATTGAAAAAAACTTCGACGATGTAAAGGTAGTTTATACCCGCAAAACCGATAAATACCTGACCCTTCAGGAACGTGCTGATATTGTTAACAATAATCATGCCGATTTGTTCCTCTGTATACATACCAATTCATCCAAAAGCACATCGGCTTATGGTGCCGAAACTTTTACGCTGGGGCTGGCCAAGTCCAAATCCAATCTGGATGTTGCAATGCGCGAAAACTCGGTAATTCTGCTCGAAGATGATTATAAAACCAAATATCGGGGCTTCGATCCCGGTTCGGTAGATTCTTACATCATGTTCGAGTTTATGCAGGACAAATACCTCGACCGTAGTATTGATATCGCTTCGTCTATCCAAAAGCAGTTTGTACGCTATGCCGGGCGCTCAGATCGGGGTGTACGTCAGGCTGGGTTTTGGGTGCTCCACAGGTCGGCATGCCCAAGTGTGTTGGTCGAACTTGGCTTTATATCCAACCCTGCTGAAGAAAGGTATCTGGCCAGCGATAATGGCAAAAAAGAAATGGCCGCGGCCATTTATAATGCTTTTGTTAATTTCAAGAAAGAACACGATAAAAAGTCGGGCAAACCATCGTCAAATCAGAAATACAACGAGCTTCCTAAGCTGTCGGACAACAGTAAGAGTTCGGAAGTTGTTGATATTAAGGTTGATGATAGAGTAGATTTAAAAGCAGTCAGTCAGGATTCAGCTTTGCCGGAAACTATCCAGCCTTATCCATCTACGGAAGTAAAGCAAAGTGTTAGCGCCGACCTTCCGGTATTTAAGGTGCAGGTGTTGGCTTCGCCGGTTAAGCTTAAACCCGGAGCCGCAGAATTAAAAGGAATCAAAGAAATGAACTTTTTTGTTGAAAATGGATTGTACAAATACACTGTAGGTGCCGAAAGCGATTATCAGAAAATCAAAAAAATAAGAAAAGACCTGCAAACCAAATTTCCGGGAGCATTTATTATAGGGTTTGTTGGCGAAAGAAAACTGACAAATACCGAAATTCAAAAATTTATCAAATAAAAAACTGAAAACGAACAACAAGTATGTTTTCACTGAAAAAGATTTAAGATGAAGAAAAATTTTTTTACACGAGAAGTCAGAGTTGGAATTATGGCGGTAGTTGCCATCTTTATTTTATATTTCGGACTCAACTTTTTAAAAGGGATTGATATTTTTAGTAAGGTTAAGTATTATTACGCTACTTACGAAAACATCGATGGTCTGGTGCCATCTTCCCCGGTTTTTGTTAAAGGGTATAAGGTAGGGCAGGTCGAAGCTGTAAAATACGACTTTACCAAAGATGTGCCATTTGTAGTAAAAATATCTGTAAGCAATGATATTCAGTTGCCCAAAGGTGCCACAATCGAGTTGTTCGACAACGGATTGATGGGAGGGAAAGCCATTCAGCTTGTTTTTCAGCCCGTAAATCTTGCTCATGAGATGTACCAGTCGGGCGATACGGTAACAGCCTCGGTAGGAACCGGCCTGATGGCGCAGGTAGCCGGCAATCTGATGCCTAAGATTGACAATATAGCCACACAGGCCGACTCGCTGTTGCGTTCGGTGCGTTTGCTGGTTGAAAGTCAGCAATTAAATAATAGTCTGTCGTCAATTGAAAAAACTACGGCCGATTTAGCCGTTTCGTCGGCGCAATTAAAGAAACTGATGAGCAATGATGTACCACGAATCCTCGGCGATGTAAATGTAATGACAGCCGATTTTAAAGTGGTGAGCGGTAACCTGAAAAAAGTAGACTTTGCAGCCACTTTTGCAAGCATCAATCACACCATTGCAAATCTGAATCTGATTACCGATAAAATTAGCAGGGGCGAGGGATCGTTAGGCTTACTGATGAATGATAATAAATTATATAACAACCTGAATAACACGGCGTCAAGTGCTGATAAACTACTGATTGATTTGAAAGAAAACCCTAAGCGTTATGTTCATTTCTCTTTGTTCGGGTCAAAATCAAAATAGCAATTTTATTTAGAGTCATTCTAAATAGGAACTTTATCTAAAGTTTTTTTTTAAACAATTTATTAATGCGTCGAAACCTTTTAGTAGCAAGAGTTTCGACGCATTTTTATCCTAAATTCTAAAAAATACTTTCAGATTATTAATATATTTAAACTCAGCGGTATTTCAAAATTATTACAACTAAGTTGCTGAAAATCAAACAATATTTATAACTATCTGATAGTAAATCAAATAAGCTGTTTGTTAGTATTGTTAATTGAGTGTCCATTTTTTTTTCTCGAAAATGTTTTAGATTTTTGTAGTCCTGAAACTAGCCTCTTATAGGAAGGGTAAGAATGCTTGTATAGTTTTAAGGATGAGAGTGAGTAAACCAATATCTGAATTTTTTTTTGTTTTTTAATAGTCATGTTGAATCAGCACGAACAATTGTGGAATAGATGTCTTAGCGTAATAAAAGACAATATCAGTGAAGCTTCTTATAATACTTGGTTTGCACCCATTGTAGCTCTTAAATACGAAAATAATGTTTTCGTTTTACAGGTTCCGAGTCAGTTCTTTGTTGAGTATATTGAAGAAAAGTATATTGATTTGCTTCGCATGACTTTGTATCGTGTGGCAGGTAATGGTACGCGTTTGGAGTATAGGGTTCTTATTGACAAAACGAGCGATAAAAGTACGCAGATACCCAGCACCGAGGAACAACCCAAGCCAAAGCAGGCATCGGGTCGTCAGTATGTAAATCCGTACCACAGGCCTCAGCTTCCTGAAATTGATCCGCAGTTGAATCCATCATATAATTTTAATAATCTGATTGAGGGCAATAGTAATAAACTGGCTCGTACGGCTGGTATAAGCATTGCCAACGAACCCGGAAAAACTATTTTCAATCCGTTGTTTGTATATGGTCAGTCGGGAGTTGGTAAAACTCACTTGGCTAATGCAATAGGTGTGATGACAAAACAATTGCACCCTGAAAAACGTGTGTTGTATGTGTCGGCTAATACTTTTCAGATTCAGTATACCGATGCTGTACGCAACAATACGGTCAATGATTTTCTGAATTTTTATCAGACTATCGATGTGCTTATTGTAGATGATATTCAGGAATTTGCCGGTAAAACAGGAACTCAGAATACTTTTTTCCATATTTTCAACCATCTGCACCAAACAGGCAAACAGCTTGTGCTAACTTCCGACCGTTCGCCCATTGTAATGGTAGGTCTTGAGCAACGCTTACTTACCCGCTTTAAATGGGGCTTATCGGCCGAGATTGAAAAGCCTGATTTTAATTTAAGAAAATCTATTCTCGAAAATAAAATTTATCGCGATGGCTTGGAAATACCCGGAGAAGTGGTTGATTTTATTGCCGAAAATGTAACCGACAATGTAAGAGATCTGGAAGGTACACTGGTATCGTTGCTGGCTCATTCTACGCTGGCAAATATGCCTATCGACCTTGACTTGGCCGAGAAGGTGGTTAGCCGCATAGTGAATGTAACCCGCAGGGTAAACACTGTTGAGAAGATACGTGATGTGGTTTGCGATTATTTTTCGCTCTCAGTTGATGCCATATCAACCAAAAGCCGTAAACGCGAGGTAGTGCAAGCCCGCCAGATAGCCATGTATCTATCCAAACAGCTTACTAAAAACTCACTATCGTCAATCGGGTTCACCATTGGCCAGCGCGATCATGCTACCGTATTGCATGCGTGCAAAATTGTAACTGATTTGATGGATATTGATAAAAATTTCAGAAACAGCGTGCAGGAAATAGAGCAGCGCCTGAAAGCCTGAAAGGTATCCGGAAATATATTGTACACATAACTTATTTTATTTTGACTGCTTTTATCATGGAGCAGTCATTTTTTTTGTAAGATGTAAACCTACTTTTGTTTCCAATAAGAAAAAAAATATTATTTTTACCCCCGAAACTAAAACGTAAACAAATGTTATTTAAATTCACATTGTTGTCCGACGAAGTAGATAATTTTGTCAGAGTTATAAAAGTAGACTCTGAAGCTACTTTTTTGGATTTACACAACGCTATTCTCGAATCAGTAAATTATGAAAAGAACCAATTGACCAGTTTCTATATTTGCTCGGACGATTGGGAAAAAGGTCAGGAAGTGACGCTTATTGAAATGGAATCGAGCTCGGAGTACGATAATCTGGTTATGGAAGATACCAAACTGGAAGAGCTGATTTCGGACGAAAAGCAAAAGCTGCTCTATGTTTACGACCTGATTTCGGACAGAGCTTTTTTTATGGAACTAAGCGAGATTATACCCGGAAAAACATTAGATAAGCCGGTTTGCGCATCGGCCAAGGGCGAAGCACCTCAGCAGTTCCTTTCGGATGATGCAGTGATGGCTGGTCCCGCTAAGGCTACTGCTATCGACGAAAATTTTTATGGTGATGAAGATTTTGATGTAGATGAGCTCGATGAAGAGGGCTTTGGTGATATGAACTTTGATGATAGTTCGTTATTTACTGATGATACAAAATTTTAGTTGCCTGTCAACTAATCAGTTTTTAGCAATATTTTTTTTAAAAAGAATATAAACTGGATAATTTGTAAAACAGAAAGTAAGTTGACTTATTTTCTGTTTTTTTATTCTATAGCTCAAAGATGATTCAAGGGGAATTGGAAAATAAAACTTTATTGGTTTTGCTTGGTCCTACCGGAGTGGGTAAAACCGAGATAAGCCTGCAAATAGCCGAGCACTTCGGTTGTCCGATAGTTTCGTCGGACTCAAGGCAGTTTTACAGAGAGCTGAAAATCGGAACGGCAGCGCCAACAGAGCAGCAGCTATCGAGGGTACAGCACTACTTTATAGGCTCACACTCCATACACGACGACTATAATGCCGGCCAGTATGAATTAGATGTAATGAGCCTGCTGAGCGAGCTCTATGCAAGCCATGACGTGGTAATGCTTGTAGGAGGATCGATGATGTACATCGATGCGGTATGTAATGGTATTGATGATATTCCGACAGTAGATGCTAAAACAAGGTTGTACTGGAAAACCGTTTTCGATGAAAAAGGTCTGACGTATATTCAAAATGAGCTAAAACGTTTGGATCCGAAACACTATGCCGAGGTTGACCCGCACAATTATAAGCGGATACTCCATGCGCTCGAAATTTGCACAATCACAGGCAAGCCATTTTCAAAAATCAGAACAGGAACAAAAAAAGTTCGGCCTTTTAATATCATTAAGCTGGGTCTGAATCGGCCTCGGGAAGAGCTCTATGAGCGCATTAATGCCCGTGTACTGGAAATGATGAACGAAGGCTTGCTGGAGGAAGCCCGACAGTATTATGAGTTCAGGCAGTTGAATACTTTGAATACCGTAGGGTACAAAGAAATCTATGAGTATTTAGATGGCACATGGACACTTCATTTTGCAGTTAATATGATACAACAAGACTCGCGACGCTATGCTAAAAAACAGCTGAGCTGGTTTAATCGCGACAGCGCCATTAATTGGTTTCATCCCGATGACGAAGCTGGAATTTTCGATTTTTTGAAAGTAAATATTTTGACATCTAAAAAATAAAACTGTGGTATGAGAATAGAGCAAAACTTTTCATTGCTGAATTACAATACATTTGGGATAGATGCACGGGCAGTCTGGTTTATTGAATACGATTCAAAGGAAGAATTAAAGCAGGCATTAGGGTTGGAGCTTGTAAAGTCCAACCGTTGGTTGCACATAGGTGGTGGAAGCAATTTGTTGTTTCTCAAAGATTTTGATGGCGTAATTCTGCACTCAAATATTCAGGGAATTGCCAGGGTTAAAGAAGATGAACAATCGGTTACTGTTGAGGTTGGTGCCGGCGTTATTTGGGACGATTTTGTGGATGTTGCCGTACAGAACGGGTGGGGTGGCGTAGAAAACCTGTCGCTGATTCCCGGTGAAACAGGTGCATCGGCGGTTCAAAATATTGGTGCATATGGTGTAGAGGTAAAAGATGTAATTGTACAGGTAAAAACTGTTGAAACTGAAACGGGTATCGAAAACGTTTTTTCAAATGAAGAATGCCGTTATGGTTACCGCGACAGCATTTTTAAAAACGAACTGAGGAACAGAATAATTGTAACTTCGGTGGTGTTCCGGTTGGACAAACAGCCTGTTTATAAATTAGATTATCAGCACCTTGAGGATGAGGTGAAAAGGCGTGGCGCAATTTCATTGAACAGCATTCGAAGTACAATTGTCGCCGTTCGCCAAAGCAAACTACCTGACCCGAAAGATTACGGCAACGCAGGCAGTTTCTTTATGAATCCAGTAGTGCCAAAGCTTCATTTTGAACAACTGAAAGCAACTTATCCTGAGATGCCTCACTACTATATATCCGAAGCCGAAGAAAAAATACCGGCAGCATGGCTCATTGACCGTTGCGGATGGAAGGGCCGGCAGGTAGGCAATGCCGGGGTGCACGACAAACAGGCTTTGGTACTTGTAAACAAAGGCGGGGCTACCGGCGAAGAAATTGTACATTTGGCCGGCGAAATTCAAAAATCGGTAAAAGAAAAATTTGGAGTGGAACTGAAGCCGGAGGTGAATTATATCAGGTAAAATTGGATAGGGTAAATAACCTTATAAATAAGGTGAGAGCGCATCAAATAGTTTTTTTATTGATGCGCTCTCGCTTTATTGTCCGGTTGTCTATTTATAGATTTTTCTGTCATCCAGCGCTTTCTGATATTTTCGGGCGTTGTTTTGGTGTTCGGCATAAGATACCGCAAAGTTATGTTCGCCATTGAAAGTTTCTTTAGCGCACATGTATATGTAATCGTGTTTAGCATAGTTCAGCACTGCATCGATAGCGTTGGCCGAGGCTACGCGGATAGGGCCGGGAGGCAATCCATGATTACGGTAAGTGTTGTAAGGCGATATTTTCAGGATATGCTCCAGTTTGAGGCGTTTGATGCTAAAATCGCCCACAGCAAACTTGAGTGTAGGATCGGCCTGTAGTGGCATATCACTTTTCAGGCGATTGATGTACAGACCCGCAACCATAGGGCGTTCGGCCTTACTATTGGTTTCTTCTTCCACAATAGAAGCCAGCGTACACACTTCCACTGGGGTAAGCGGTATGTTTTTAGCTTTTGCCTTTCGTTCCTGGTTCCAGAATTTATCGTATTCCTTTTTCATGCGATTAAAAACACCTTCGGCATTTAAATTCCAGAAAACTTCGTATGTGTCGGGGATGAAAAGTGCCACAGCCGTATTAGGATTCAGACCATAAGCAGCCATGTATGCCGTATCGTTCATCAGATTTATTAAGCTGGCTGAGTCGGCCATCAGCTGTGTCGATAAGCGTGCAGCCAATTGCTCTTTGGTACGTATGTTGTTGAAAGTCAGTCTTACAGGGGTTTGACGTCCGCTACGCAGTATCCGTATCAAACTAAAATTGCTCATTCCCTGTTTAATTTCGTAGCGTCCGGCACGAATTTTTTTATAGCGAAGCAAAACGGCTACCTGTTTGAATGTAGCGGTACTTGTTATGTCTGTTTGTTCGTTGATAAGCCTGATTACGTCATTATAAGAACTGCTGTCGGGGATACAGAGGTAGCCCTTGTCATTTTTTAAAGGCGAGATATTGGGGGTAAAAAAGATATACAGAACATAAGCAAAAATCAGGGCAACAGCGATGGCTGAGATTTTTAAAAAATTGCTTATCTTAATGATTTTCTTAGAGTTATTGTTTGGCTCACTCATATTGCAAGGGATTAAATCAGACTTTTTTTTCGCTGCAAAATTAGCTAATAGTTTTCAATATCAATATTTTTAGAACAAAAAATTAATAACCCGATATCAATATGAATTAAACAACAGATTATCAGTGATGAAAAAAACAAACACGAAAATTATTCCCTGATAAATTCCGTAAGTGCTTTGATAATTGAAAATTCCTTCCTATATTTGCACCCGCAAAAGCGTAAGCAAGGAAGTTTGGGTGAGTGGCTGAAACCACCAGTTTGCTAAACTGACGTACGGGCAACCGTACCACGAGTTCGAATCTCGTAGCTTCCGCCAAAGTGCCGGTAATTTCACTATTATCGGCACTTTTTGCGTTTTATTGTTATGTTAATCCTCTTTGCTGTCCTGCCTTGCGGAAGTGGTTGTTGACATACAGCATGTTAGTGACCTACGACGATGTGAAAGGCGGTGGTCAGCAAGGTAGCGGCAATTCGCAGCAATTCGCCGCGCTTTATTCAGGAAAAACAAGTGATGTTTGTAATAGATCGATTTGCTTTGATTTAGGCAGTTTCTTCTCGGTGAGTTTCAGCCGAACATATTCGGGCGAGCTTTCGCTAACAGTGGCTACAGGCAACTCGTTGCAGGTAATGAAGTATTGAGCCTTTTTCATTACTACACCAATTTTTTTCAGATCGTTGGCTTTAAGCCGGGTATAGCGGCGCGAGGCTACTATAAGTTTAGCCGATTTTACACCAATGCCGGGAATTCTGAGAATCATGTCGTAATCCGCCTTGTTCACATCTACCGGAAAGAGCTCCGGATGACGAAGCGCCCAGGCTAATTTTGGGTCTATTTCCAAGTCGAGGTCAGGATACTTTTCATCCACAATTTCGTTTACCCCGAAACCGTAAAACCGAAGCAGCCAATCGGCCTGATACAGTCTGTTTTCACGCACTAAAGGAGGCTGTTTTAAGGCGGGTAATCGGTTGTCGTAGCCATTCACAGGTACAAACCCGGAGTAATAAACCCTTTTCATGCTGGGGCGGGTGTATAGCGCAGCCGAAGTTTGTAGTATCTGTTGGTCGGTTTCGCTGGTGGCGCCTACTATCATCTGCGTGCTCTGGCCAGCCGGAGCAAATCGCGGTGCAGAGCGGTACTTTTGCCTTTCTTCACGGCTTTCGAGCACCCCCTGCTGAATGTAAAGCATAGGTTTGTATACGCTGGTATGGTCTTTTTCAGGAGCCAGCATCTTCAGATTTTCTTCGGTGGGAATTTCGATATTCACACTCAGGCGGTCGGCATACAGTCCAGCCTCGTGTACCAAAGCTTCGCTGGCGCCGGGTATGCTTTTCATGTGAATATAACCATTGAAACGATGTACGGTGCGCAGGTCTTTAACTACGCGTACGAGTCGCTCCATGGTATAGTCGGGGTTGCGTACAACGCCCGAACTCAGAAACAATCCTTCGATATAGTTGCGTCGGTAAAACTCTATGGTTAACTCTACCAGCTCGCTTACGCTGAATGTAGCCCGGGGCAGGTCGTTGGTGCGACGATTGATGCAATAAGCGCAGTCGTAAATGCAGTAATTGGTAAGCATAATTTTGAGCAACGACACACAGCGACCGTCTTCGGTGAAGCTGTGGCATATACCCCAGCCGGCAGTACTGCCTATGCCTCCGGGCGTATTTTTGCGCGTAGTGCCGCTCGATGCGCACGACACATCGTATTTGGCCGATTCGGCAAGTATTTGTAGTTTCCGGAGTACTTCTTCTTTCATAAAGCAATGATATTGCTTGCAAAGTAAAGAATTTTACCCGAATTTCTACAGCATAGAAATCATAAAATCAAAGGATTGTTGAAAAGATTTTTGTTGGTTGATAGCAAGCAAGTTATCCCGATGCGATGTGCTATCGGGAATTTGCTTTGTGCTACAAGTTAATCATACTGTAATGCTCAGTCAGGCTTGTCAGATAATGTCGATATCCAGAAAATCAACGATGTCTTCGCCGGTGGCATCTCCTGAGTCGGCTCCCGAGTGACGAATGCTGTCAGGGTCAATATCGCCCATGATGTGAATGCGACTAAAGATATACTTCAGGTATCTCATTCTGGCCCATGGATAGGCAATGCCGAGCGAGAAAATTGTCATCAGTGCGTTAACAATCAGCAATTTAAAAAACTCGCCACCTGTAGCCGATGAGTTGAACTGTATTTCATCATAAGCTCTGTGCAGGCTGATGTTGTTTGTAAAATAATTAAATATGTCTTTTTTCCACCAAAAGCTAAAAACACCTAAGGTAATAAGTGTAAGCACATAGCCTTTCAGGTTCAGAATAAAGAAATCGCCTCCGTTGCCACTGAACTTAAAGGTAGCATCGCCCATACGTGCGTTATCCAGCATGTATTTGGTAAGCTTAATAATAAACCAGGGGGTGTAAAATCCTAAAGTAACCACACAAAGTAATATGCCTTTGAGGTATATCAGAGCCAATGCCGATTTTTTGCCACCATACGAAAAGCGGATACCATGCCAGGTTGTACGTGCCAGCCTATACCGTACCGAACCGTGTATAGCCAGTGGTACAATGGCAAAAGCAAGGATGTAAAGAAATATTACGGCCAAAACAGGATGGTCGTAAAGAACCAGCGAGAGAACAACTACCAGAATGATTGAAACAATCAGGACTATTTTCAGATATCCGATAAACATTTCCTTACCGGTGCCTTCAAAAGAAAAGCTTTCGTTGTTCAGTGTCGACGATTTGTAGAGATACTTTAAACTACGCGCCTTTGCCCAGGGATAGTAAACCGACAAAGTAATCAGGCTGAGCAGCCAGTTAATTATCAGTATTCCAAAGTATTCACCACCTTTTCCGTTGAAGGCAGGTTTGTGAAGACCGGAGTTAGAATTTTGTCTTTCCATATATTCAGAAATTAACTTACATTACGTCGGCAAATATAGTTATTTTTACGAATAGAATCAGATATTTTTATGATGAAAAAACTTAATAAACCCATCGGAATTGGCGATTTACGCTACTTTTATCTATAAAAAATCCTAATAATACAGAAAGCTGTGATTGTAATTTATGCCCGACTTACGTCACCTTATAGCTTGTATGTATTTAGATGGGATAACAAGTCTGATGTGGGAATGCAACATATCGAGGAAGTTGCGTATTTAAGATACGCTAATCCTTATTTGATGTTTTTTTTGTCATCTTTATAAAAAATTTTATAATGCATCTTTTCCAATTCATCATAGGTATATCTTACTTTTTTCACATACATTTGTTTGGCAACTATTTCCTCCCATGTATAATTTTTCATAGTAGCTTCTTTTATAAAGAAAAAATTCACATATTCAACATCATCAAATGGTTGCCATTTTTTGCGACCAACAAAAGTAGTAAAGTAATGCGCATTAATTCTATAATCAGGAGAACCTAATGAATCTAAGAGGTTTCCTAACTCGTCAATATCTTGATGATGAGCATTAAAGAATAAATCTAACTTCGGTGTTATTTGGATCGATTCATACTTCGAATAATATACATATATTGCCTCATCAGTAAAATTATATATATTTAGAACTGTTTCCGATGGTGGGTCGTACACACAACTATAGAGAAAAACTGTCAAAATGAATATAAAATATTTTTTCATAATAGAGCTTATTTTGTGTTTTAATGTACATATCCGAATAAACGAGGATATCAAATATTAATTTTAAAGTTTATATATGATTTCATAATTCAATTTCTCTAATTCATCATATGTGTATTTTACTTTCCTCTCGTACAATTGTTTTTGAACTATCTCTTCCCATGTATAATTTTTCATTGTACTTTCTTTGATAAAAAAGAAGTTTACATAATTTTTATCCGGAAATGGTATCCATTTTGTTTCCGAACTGTGATCTCCTGTAATTAATGAGTAAAAATGGGGATTAACTCTATATTCAGGCGAACAATATTGATCTAAATCCTTTTCGTCAGGCGCTCTATCGGGCCAATAAACAAACAATTCTAACTTAGGGGTTAATTGAATACTATCATAATATGTATAATATACATAAATAGCTTCATCAGTATAATTATTTATAGTTAAATTTTTACTAGATGAATCTATATGAAAATAACAAGAAACCATCATCGTCATTGTTATTAAATAAATAATAAGATTTTTCATATTATAGAATTTTTAATAAGGTAATAAGGAGTTTTGAATATAATTTTTAATTATCAAATCAAAATTTATATTTGAAAAACTAAAACCGTTTTGAATTTGATAGCTTTTAGGAAAGTCTGGACTTTTAATATATTCTTTGTCTTTCCATATGTTTAGAAATTAACTTACATAACGCTGACAAATATAATTATTTTTATGAATAAAATCAGCTAATTTTTATAATGAAAAAACAGAATAAACCCATCGGAAATGACGATTTACGCTATTGTTATCTATAAAAATTATTAAATAGTAAGGTGTATGTTTTTTTTTGCGTAAATTTGTTCCCAACCGCTTTGTGCTGAGATGAAAATTACTTTTCAGGATAATTATATATACAAAAAAATCACTTATTATGGCTACAGTCTCGAAACTTTACAGTTATGATTTCAAAACGGCAAAGACCTATCTTTTTGCTTTGCTGTTTGTTGCTGGCAATCTGATATTGCCGCAGTTAGCTCACCTGATTCCTCAGGGAGGCCTTATGTTCCTGCCCATTTATTTCTTTACCCTTATTGCAGCTTACAAATACGGATTGCGTGTTGGGTTGCTTACTGCGCTGTTATCGCCGGTAATCAATAGCTTGCTGTTTGGTATGCCACCGGTAGCGGTATTGCCTTTGATTCTTGTAAAATCGACCTTATTGGCTACGGCAGCTGCGTTGCTTGCCCGGCAGTTTGGTAAAGTGAGTTTGCCGGCCATACTTCTCAGTATTCTGGCTTATCAGGTAGTAGGCACAGCTATTGAGTGGATTGTTTTACAGGATTTTAATGCTGCTATTCAGGATTTTCGTATCGGTTTCCCCGGTATGCTGATTCAGCTTGTTGGAGGATTTGCCCTGCTCAAAGTCATTGAAAAAAGATAATTCTGATGAACAACGAGCACAGTTTTCAGGATGTGATGGAGCGTTTCATGTCGATACAGTTTGCTGAAACCTTTGATATTATTGTGGCTATTGCCAATGGTGGAGTGGTGCCGGCAGGTATTATTAATCAGCGACTGAAAGCCGATTTTCAAACCATTAAAATCAATCTGAGAGATGAACGTCAGCAGCCCAGATATGATCAGCCGCGACTGATTAGCCCGATTGATTTTGAATTTAAAGGGAAAAAGATACTGCTTGTTGACGACAGGATTAAAACCGGATCGACGATAAAGTTGGCCAAAGAATTGCTCAAGGAAGCAGCGCTGATTAAAACCTTTGCTGTAAACGGTACCGCTGATTATGCCCTTTTTGACGAAAGCTGTTTTCGCTTTCCATGGATAATTGGTTGATTATATCTATTTTATCTTTTCGGAGATAACTTTTTTCTTATAACACAAGAACAAGTCAAAATTTTTATGGACAGAAGAGAATTTTTGAAAGCGCTTGCGTTGGCAGGTGCTGCCGTTACAATAAAAGAAAGCAATGCCATGACGCTGATGACTCAGCATTTCAGTCCGGCAGCTGCATCGAATTACGACCTTGTAGCTGTGATGGGCGGTGAGCCGGCTGCCATGTTCAACAAAGCGATAGCCGAACTGGGTGGCATTGGCCGGTTTGTAAAAAAAGGTCAGAAGGTGGTGGTAAAGCCCAATATAGGATGGGATAAAGCACCCGAATTTGCAGCAAATACTAACCCGAAGCTTGTAAGCGAGATTATCCGCCAGTGTTTCAGCGCCGGCGCTAAGGAGGTGGTGGTGTTTGACCATACCTGCGACGACTGGCGCAGATGCTATGCCAACAGCGGCATAGAGTCGGCTGCGAAGGCTGCCGGTGCCAAGGTAGTGCCAGCTCATGAGGAATCGTACTACAAAACGGTGCCACTACCCAAAGGTAAGAGTCTGAAAACAACCAAGGTGCACGAAGCCATCCTGAACTGCGATGTATGGATAAACGTACCGGTGCTGAAAAACCATGGTGGAGCTAAAATGTCGATAGCGATGAAAAACCACATGGGTATTATCTGGGACAGAGGATACTTCCACAGCCATGATTTACAACAATGTATAGCCGATGTTTGTACGCTGAGTAAAGCTCCGGTACTGAATGTGGTGGATGCTTATCGCCTGATGAAGAACAATGGTCCCCGGGGTAAATCTGAAGCCGATGCGGTACTGACCAAAGGCCTGTTTATATCTCAGGATATTGTGGCTGTTGATACGGCAGCTACTTCGTTTTTTAATCAGGTACGGGATATGCCGCTGTCGTCGGTAGGTCATTTGGCTAAGGCTCAGGAGCTAAGGCTCGGTACTATGAGTATAGATAAACTGAACGTGAAGAGGATAAAACTTTAACTGAGACATAAACACAAATTTCATTGATCTTATGCTCAGAAAAATAAGAATAGTAGTTTCGGTAGTTGTATGTGCGCTGCTTACGTTGTATTTACTTGATTTTGCAGGTTTTTTGCCTGCGTGGTTACAAGAAATAGCGACGATACAATTTGTCCCCGCTTTGCTGGCGCTCAATATTGTAGTGCTGATAGCGCTTGTAGGTGTTACATGGTTGATGGGCAGGGTTTATTGCTCGTCGGTATGTCCGATGGGCGTATATCAGGATGTAATTAATTATTTATCGAAAAAGATAAATAAGAAAAAACGGTTTAAATACAGCAGGCCGCTAAGTATTTTACGCTGGTCGGTAGTGGGAGGTACGGTGGTAGCTTTTTTGTTTGGATTCACTTTTCTGCTTGGTCTGCTCGACCCTTACAGTGCATTCGGACGTATTACGGTGCATGTTTTTAAACCGGCTTATCTGGCTGGTAATAATTTGCTTGAGGCTATATTTACCCATTTTGGTAACCATACGTTTTACAAAGTAAGTATTTATGCAAGCAGTATTTTTTCGGTGGTAGTGGCGTTGGTTACAGCGCTGGCAATTGGTTATATGGCCTGGACTAACGGACGGATTTATTGCAATACGGTGTGTCCTGTGGGTACGGTGCTTGGTTTTGTGAGCCGGTATTCGTTGTACAAGGTGCGTATCGACGAAAGTGCGTGTAACTCCTGCGGAAGCTGCGGTAGAAAGTGTAAAGCTTCGTGTATCGATACCAAAACGCATACGATAGATTACAGCCGTTGTATCAATTGTTTCGATTGTTTGAAGGTGTGCTCGCAACGGGCGATGAAATATGCTTTGCCAAGCTCGAAAGGCAGTAAGCTGACTGCTGTGGATGAGTCGAAGCGGCGTTTTATGATGGCGGTGGGTGTTACGGGACTGGCGGCTACGCAGATTTTTGCCGATAGTAAGTTGCTGACAAGCCGGAATAAGGCTAAGAGGGCTACTGCCATATCGCCGCCGGGATCGGGGAGCGCTGAGCATTTGCTTGATAAGTGTACGTCGTGCCATTTGTGCGTAAGTAAGTGTCCTTCGGGAGTGATTAAGCCATCGTTTACTGAATATGGCCTGGGCGGGATTATGCAGCCGATGCTGAACTTTGACCATGGTTTTTGTAATTACGACTGTACGGTGTGTAGCGAGGTGTGTCCCAGTGGTGCTCTGCTGCCTTTGACGATGGACGAGAAGCATGCGAACCAAATGGGGCAGGTGAAGTTTATTATTGAAAACTGTATTGTGTATACCGATGGTACCAGTTGCGGTGCCTGTTCGGAGCATTGTCCTACGCAGGCGGTGAGCATGGTGGCTTATAAGGGTGACCTGACTATACCTCATACCGATGTTAGCATTTGCGTGGGTTGCGGAGGATGCGAGTATGTTTGTCCGGCTAAGCCTTACAAGGCTATTTATGTGGAAGGGGTGGATAAGCACGAGCATGTAACTATTAGCAAGGAAGAGAAGCAGGAGATAGAGGTGGATGATTTTGGATTTTAGATATTGGTGTAACGGGGAGGCTCTGGCGTTGCGCCGGGTGAGGGATAGAAGCGGAAAGGACGTGTAGGCAGGCACAGCCTGAGGCCAAAGGCCGGGCTGCGACGGCATACACGGACTTGGAGTGGATAGCCCGACCCGACCGAAGGGAGGGGCACCCCCAAAAAGAAAAATAGAAAATAATACTGTTATATAAAAATTTAACAAAAAAATGATATGGAAATGCTGATGTTGTTGTTTTCGCTCGGGATGCCCGAAATTTTGCTGATAGCTTTGGTGGTGCTGCTGGTGTTTGGCGGGAAGAAGATTCCGGAACTGATGCGCGGTTTGGGTAAGGGTGTTAACGAGTTTAAAAAAGGGATGAAGGATGTGGAAACCGAGTTGAAAAAAGAGGACGAAACTAAAGAGGAAAATAAATAAAAAGCCGCCTGATGAGTTTGTTTAAATCGAAAAGCGGGTCGGAGCCAGCTACGTTTTGGGAGCATCTTGAGGCGTTGCGATGGAGTATACTCCGTGTGCTGATGGTGCTGGTGGCGCTGTTGGTGGTGCTTTTTGGTTTTCGCGATTTTTTGTTCAACAGGGTGATTTTTCTTCCGTTGAGTTCCGATTTTGTGCTTTACCGGTTTTTGTGCTGGCTGGCTGGTGTGCTTAATGCGCCTGGTTTCTGTCCCGGAGAGTTTCATTTGCAGCTGATTAATATTGATATTTCGGGGCAGTTTATGGCTCATATAGGTGCTACTTTTAGTGTGGCGCTGGTGTTGTCGGTGCCGTATTTGCTGTATGAGTTTTGGCGGTTTATATCGCCGGCTTTGTATCCGGGCGAGCGGCGGCACGTGGGGTTTGTGTTTCTGAGTTCGTCGGTTTTGTTTTATCTGGGAGCCGTGGTGAGTTACTTGCTGGTTTTTCCGCTTACTATCCGTTTTCTGGGTACGTATCAGGTGTCGGAACTGGTGCCCAATCAGATTTCGCTGCAGTCGTACCTGAGTACTTTGTATATCCTGGTTTTTGCTATGGGTCTGATGTTTGAGATGCCGGTGCTGGCGTACTTTCTGTCGCGGCTCGGAATTATTAACCGGCAATTGCTGGCGCGGGTGCGCAACTATGCGCTGGTAATAATACTGATACTGGCGGCGGTAATTACTCCTACTACCGACCCCTTTACGATGCTTGTGGTGGCGCTGCCGCTGTATCTGCTGTATGAGGTAAGTATATTGGTGGCGAAAAAGTAGGGTTTTAAAGTGTATGTAAATAAGGAGATTTTAGTGTTTTTGCCAGTTTTTCTTCAGTTTGCCAATAAGGGCGGTGAGCTATATTTAAAAATAAAAAATATCTGCTTTGTGAAATACCGAAAGTTGTGAGAAATAAACCATAAATCATTTAAAAAATATTCAGTAATGAAAAAAACAGTTGTCATTTTTATTCTTTTAGTATCATTTTTTGCGGTTAATGCGCAATCGGGAAAATCGGTAGAAGCTGCCCGTAAGTTGAAAAACGCCCCAACGCCCAGTGCCGGTTATGGTAAAGACCTCGGAGATTTTAAAAGCGGTATTTATACCATTAACAGTGCAGGGCTTACGCGCCAATATACCATTGATATTCCGAAAAACTACGACAAAAAGAAAACTTACCGTTTGATTTTTGCAATGCACATGATGGGAGGCCATATGCAAACCATGGTAGATCAAAACTTTTATGGTCTAAAAACTTATGCCGAAAAAGAGAATGTGCCTGTAATTTTTGTTGCACCGGAGGGTTACACCGACCGTACTCCCTGGCGTGGCAGCGATGATAAAGACCACGTGTTTTTTGCCGATATGCTACTACTGTTTAAAGAAAAACTAAGTATCGATACTTCCCGAATTTTTTGCTGTGGCTTTAGTTTTGGCGCCATGATTACCTATTCGTTGTCGTTGGATTTTCAGGATGAACTTCGGGCTGTGGCTTGTTATGCCCCGGCCAACTGGAATATTTATTTGCCCGAAAACAAGCACAAGCCTCTTGCTTTTTATAGTACTACTGGTACGCAGGATGGACTTTGTAAATATGTAAATTCGGACGAAAAAAAGCAAGGTGGCAAATACTGTGTGCTGACGCATATTGAAGATAACGGACTGAAACATTTGCCCGAAATACCTGTAGCAACAACGCCTATCCATATCACTACCGAATTTAAAGGGCTTCCTGAAGAATATCCGGTTATGTTTGGTTCATTTGTGGGGGGACATACCGAAAACGTAAAAGACCCCGGCTCCGATGTTAACTGGGTAGCCAAAGAAACATGGGATTTCTTTATGCGCTTTTAAAAAGCTAATTTTTGTTCTTAATAAAGTATTATGAAGGAGGTATTTGCAGCAAGTTTGTAAATACCTCTTACTGTTTGTTGAGGAGGGTAAATGCGTTAATTCTGCTTAAAGAACAGTCAACGATTTTTCATTCCGTTTATTAGCGATAGTTTATTATTTCTTGTCTCACCATTTTCAGAATTTCGGTATGGAAATAAAAAGTCTTCTTTAAGTCATCGGTATCGTAGGCCATATTTTGGAGTACAACGACACTTGTTTTCGTTTTTGGGAAATAATAGTTCATCGAAACAAATCCGGGCGCAAAACCAGTTTGTCCTAATTGCAGAATATTATCCTGATTGTCAATAGTTATGCCATAACCATATGCTGTAGTTCCAAAAATGGGATGGTTTCTTACTGCACCCGGTTGTTTTGTTTGTAACATTTTCAGAGTTTCCTTTTTTAATAATTTTCCACTATAAAATAGTTTATTCCAAATAGTAAGATCTGCTGCGGTTGATATAAAAGAACCTGCGGCAACATAGTTCTGAAAAGATTCATTTTCGTATTCAATTTTTCCATTTTCAACTTCGGTGTAGCCTTTTGCCAAATTATTGTATCCCTTAATGTCTGGGTGATATGTATTCTTCATTCCACATTTTTCAAAAAGCTCCTTTGAAAGTTCTGCAAATGATCTCCCCAAAGTTTTTTCAACAATTTTAGCTAATAAATCATAGCCAATCTGCGAATACGAAAACTGAGTCCCAACTTGAAAGGTGGTAGGTTTGTCGAGCCGGGAAATGCCGTGCGTATGCGTCAACAAATGATGAATCGTAACTGTGTCGGCCCAACTTAGAGGCAGTTCAGGTAAATACTTACGAATTGGCGTGGATAAATCAAGGTGTTTTTTGTCGAACTCCCTAAGTACCAAAACTGCTGTAAATTGTTTGCTGATTGAACCAATAACAAATTGGTCATCGGGTTTTAAAATCTCTTTTTTGTCAATGTCAGAATAGCCGGAAGTTTTTGAGTATTTTGTTTCGCCTTTTTGCGATATAAGGATTACTCCATGAAATGGTTTTGCTGATTCGGCAGAAAGTAATGAGTCGATTTGTTTTGCAAAATTCAATTGTTGCCCAAAAGCGATACTGAATGATGTACAAAACAGAAGAGTTAATATTAGTATCGATTTCATTTGGTTTTTTGCCTGATTATAATTGTCAGATTTTGTTTTTATTAAGCGTCCCACAAGTAACTGTTATCAGAAGTCTGTTCTTTATTCTATTAATTTCAAATCTCTTAATATCTCCTTTGTAATATCGTATCGGGCCTGCCCCAGCTTGTTAAAGTCAGAAGTCTTAAAATTCAGGGCATAAAAATAGGGTTTATTGCCCTTTTCTACGTATCCAACTAACCACATGATGTAATCTGTATCCGTTAAAACTCCACCACCGGTTTTACCACTAAACTTATAATCATCTGTTTTTTCTAAAACCAGAATGTCTTTAACGATGTCAGTTGATAGCCGTGAAATCTTAGGCAATTCATAATTGTAAAACTTTTTCAAAAAATCAATCTGTTGGTTTGCACTTATCCGAAATGGTCCGGTTAACCAAAAACGCGTTGGTGGCCCGGTCGGGTTTTTGTTTCCATAGTCAAAAGAATTCATATAATCCCGATATTTTTTTATCCCAACCTGTTCTGCAAAGCCAATGTAAACCCAGATACAGGAATATTTAATTGCCGTTTTTAAAGTTTGATTCTGATTCCAGTATTTGTTTGGCCACTCATGCCCGTTCCACTTGATTATTTGATTGGTATCTTTAACAAGCCCTTCTTCCAGCGCAATCAACGAATTGGGTATTTTAAAGGTCGATGCAGGAATATATCCGGTATCGCACTGCTTGGGGTTGTATTTTATACATTGATTATCAGTTTGATTGTACATTACAAAACATCCATCAACTCCGTACTTGTCAAATATAGCTTTAAAGTTTTTCTCAATTACGTTTTGCGAAAATCCTGTTTGGAAAATTAATCCGAATGCTATTATTAAAAATAGTTGTCTCATTTTGTTGATATGTTTTTGCAAGAAGTTTTTGAATTTTCATTGTTTACTAATACTGTTTTCATAAACAATGCTGGAGAAGTTGCTCCAGGAGCGTATTTATTTCGGTTATATTTTTTTTTGAAAAGGAATAATACTATTTCTCTTTTTTGCATACGATATACCAAAATCTTTGCGAAGGTTTATTACCCATGTCAGTTTTGGGCTCGTTAATTATTTCGGCATTTATCAATCCAAAACTTCCAAAATCCGATTGAATTGAGTCTGAATCATAAAAATACAATGTCAATCCAGGCCAGGCTTCAAATGTGTCTTTGCTAATTTCAACGCCTTGTTTATATCTAAAATCCGCTTTAGAAATTGTCACAAAAACCATATATCCATTAGGTTTTAGTTGATTATAACAATCTTCAATCAATTTTACCCGTTCTTTTTCGCTTAATAAATGGATTAGAGCATAACAAAAAATACCATCATATAATTCCTGATCAAATGGCATTGAACTAACAGAGCCGTGATGCACTTTTACACTATCTCCAAAGTGTTTTTGAGCTAAATCAATAGCAGTTTCAGAAATCTCAATCCCGGTTACCCTGAATCCCTGATCGATAAAAACTCTGGCGTTTCTACCGTAACCAAATCCGGGAATTAAGATTTTATTTAATCCATATTTTTTAAATAATTCTATTGCGTCCATTGCCGAATCGGCAGGTTCCCATCCCCACATTTCTTGCTTATCTCTAAAACTTGTTTCCCAAAATTCTGTCATTCTATTTCTCGCTTTTCAATTCTCTATTTTCGTTTTTTCCCTTTTCAGTTTTCCATAATTACCTTTTGCAGGAGCTGTTTCAGGGTAGGTTGAGTTTGATTTACCAAAAGAGTTTACATAAAACACGTGCTTTTCCTTGTGCCTGTTGAATAAACTACGTAAGCGGGAATATGTTCAACTGAGGGTCATAAATTCCGGTTTTTTGACAAAAGTGGTTGTTTGCAGGAAACTTGAATACTATGCGTTAGGTATTTGATTTTATACATTCGTTTCGAGTTGTAAATTTAAGGTTTTCTGCTTAGATTTCGAGTACTAATGGTAAATCAGTACCAAGCTCAATACAATATTCAATATCTTTCAGTGCGAATTTTGCTTTTGTCAGTTCTTTTTCAGTATTCGTTTTTGTCAAACGTTCGCATAGTTCAGTAGCGTCGTAAGATAAAAAATCCTTAACGCTGAAAATTCCGGTATCAAAAATAATTCTCGCAAATACCGGTCCAACACCAGTAATTCTAACTAAGTCGCAAAGACAAACCAACTCAGATAATTTATCAAAAGGCAAGTTGAGGTTTGCAGATAATTTTTGTCTGTCTTCACGTTTGGCTGCGTTTTCAAATAATTGTTTAGAGTCTTTAATTCCTTGTAACTCAAGTTTGGTTATTATGTCGGTTTCAGAAAATGGTAAATCAGTGAGTTTTACGGGAACAGACACATAACTGTTGGCTTCTCGTCTTAAAATAGTAAGATATTCAACGCTTAATCCGGTTTCGTTTGCAAACTTATCGATTCTCTGTTTCGTTTTTAGGGTTTCGAGTAAGTCTGACAGTGTCTTGATTTTCTTTGTTTTCAGTAAGTCAAAACGCTCGTTTATATCTTCCTTTAAAATAATTCGACCAGGTAGAATTTCCTTTGTCAGAAGAATGCTTCTGAACTTGTCGATAGAAAACTTGTTGGTGTCGATAAAGTAATTTTCAGTCATAACAGATTCAATTGTAGTCCATTAACGCGTTGTTTTGTAGCATTCTTGTAATTTTGCCAAACGCGGTTTTCTATATAAAAAGCAAGCAAGTTACTTAAAATAACTTCTTAAAATGACACTACCCTGCTGATATGTCTTGTTGTATAGAAAATCGTTCTGTAATATCAGGAAGGATATGTATTTTTTACGGGTTAGGTAATTTCGTTTAGAGTTTTTTCGTTATTCTGTCTACAAAACACAAATTATCAAAATTGTTACTGTCCATGAATATTTTGGACAGTAACAATTCTGTTTCAGAACATAGATTTTTAATCAACTTTTATCTGTATTGAGAATTCAGATTTACTTTAAATTCTTTAGGTCCGGCGTATTCGCTGGATTCCTTTGGATTAACGGGGCTATACTTACCCTTTGGTAAATCTTTAAATGTATATGTATTTGCAATTCTTGCAACATCAACATATTTTGTTGCCGCAGTATTAATAGCAGTTGCGGCTACCGATATTAATGCTCCGGCTAAACCACCGCCACTAACCTGAACGTTTGTATTGTAATTAATCTGTCCCTTTCTGCTATATAGAATTTCATTTGTTTTAATCGATTTGATAATGTACTCAACTTCAACGTATACCATTCCATATGTTTTATCCCATTGATGAATAATTGTGAATAAAGCCACATCGGCTCCAAAAACTTCACCAAATTTTGTAAGCGGAGAATTCAAAAATAATTCAGCATCATAAGCGCTTTCCCTTTTTAATATTTCCATAGATAAAAAAGTTGGAATGACATAAAAACCTGCATTTGCGATAGGGACATTCAGTGTTGAGTGAAAATACTCTTTTGCTTCAACAGAAGTTGTTTTGTTAATAGGAGGCATCAATAAGACTGTTAAAGGTTTTTCTGCGTACATACCTTTATACGCTTCTGATTTTAAAACCGACTGATTAGTTGTTGAGCAACTGTAAAAGAATGCGGTTATAAGTACGAATATAATTGTTGATTTTTTCATTTTTCTGTCATTTTAAGGATTCTTTCAATAAAGATTCTTGATTCAGGATAGAGTGCAATCTCTTGCATAAGCATGGCTTTCCCTTCAGCAGTTTTATTTGCCTGCAACAAAATAAACCCATAATCAGCGTAAATGCCCGGAGGTACAACACCCCTTGATCCTTTTTGCTTTTCAATAATTTCTTGATAGGTTTTAATTAACTCTTCTGTAGATTTTTCATCACTGTTTTTTAAATAGTTATAACTTGAATTAGTGTAATTGCTCCAGGTGTATAACGGTTTTTGAACCGAACAAGCCGTCAATAATACGAGTGATAAAGTTATTAAAATTGTTTTTTTCATGGTAAAATTATTTTTTTGGTTTCCTGTGCTGAAACAAAAATCTGTTTCTTTACAATTTGATTGTTTTTATATGAAATAGAAATGATATGTTTCCCTGGAGTAATAGCGTAAACTTTCCCTTTAACACGCGAAGTATGGTCATTTCCTACTTCAGCATTAAAACTTTTTTTGTCGTCAATAACCACATCAACACCACTCGAATAATTTGAAGGATTTCCTATGAATTCTATATGAGATTCATTTTCTAAACCTGTGGTAACAGTTTTAACCCCTGAGCAACCAGTAAGAAATACGATACTAATTGCTAAAATTGAGAGTACTTTTTTCATTTTTTAATTTCTTTGATAAAATAGTTACTTAAATTTTGTTTGTCAATACTTCCCTCTGTAAATGAAACCATAGAAAATTCTGTTTGAGGGTTATCACCACCTGTGAAATCGATTTTTATTTTTCCTGCAGATTTTCCGGGTAATTCAATTAGCATCCCTGTTTGTGGATTCTTTACGCTTTTTCCTTTTTCAACCACCTCATATATGTCTCCGGTTTTTAAACCCTGACTTTTACCTCCAGAAATAACAATTCCATTTTCGTCGTATGATAAGAAATATGATTTCCAGGGTCTGTCCATGCAATTGTTGATAATATTTTCAACTAATTTGGAAATAGCCGCGGAAATAGCTTTATCGCTGAGCGTAGCGTCATAATCGGTACTTTCGCCAAATCCCATTACTGTTTTGTTTGTCGTTTCAGCCTCACCCTTTGCTTCTTCTGAGTAAATTATTTGTCCGGTAGAAACATCAATTAAACGGATACTAACTCCCGCTTGAACAGTTTGAGTTTTTGTGCGAGAAAATGCATTCACATCGCCTACGTTTTTGCGTCCAAATTCAGTTATTGAGCCAACAATCAGATAATCTGCTCCTACTTTTTGGGATCCTTCATTTCCGTCCATTTTCATTTCTTCTAAAATTTTATCCAGATCTTGTCGTTCCAAAAGGATAAATTTATTAGTCGATGCTAATTTCGTGGATAAAATGTCAACAGCTTGTTTACCTACCGGATCATTTGCTTTGTCATAAAATACACCTTTAGCATACTCTGTTTCGTTAGAAAAGCGTGCAATTGCAACTTTTCGTTTAAGAGATTGTTCCTCTTTCTGGATTTCCTGAATTTGAGGTTCAACCCTTACAATTTTTTTTTGTGTTGTACAACTCATTGCAATTCCGATCATTGCAATTCCGATAAAAATTTTTCTCATTTCTTCATTGTATTTAAATTAATAATTGGAATATTTCTAATTTTTTTGTTTCTTGTTTTTTGCCACAATTCTCTTTTATGATAGCTTGCCTAATAACTTTTTTATCTCTTGTTTTAGTTTTATTTTCGTCAATCTTCAATTTTCTTCTTAAAGTGGCTGTTTGATAAATCAGGGTACTTACTTTACAAATCGGGCACTTGTTTTGTTAATACAAGAGCTTATTGGTTAAAAGGTGGAAGCTATACAATACAAGTCGAAACTTGTTTGTAAGATGCGGGGGCATATTTCTTAAAACGGGAAGCTACTCTTTAAAACAACCGGTCGATTCTAATTTGTTACTTTACACGATACAAGCTGCAATAGTTAGGTTACTAACTGCAGTTTGCTGTTGTAGATTAGTTTTTTTATTTATAAAGTTCAGTCTTGCTATTTGCTTGTATTGGGGACTTGTTGTCCCAAATACGGATTTAATGTATGTTTTGATATCCAAAGCCAGATCTGCAAGGCCGGTGATGGGTTTGTACAAGATTCGGTTTCGGGCTATACGGGCATTGCTGAGTTGAAAGCTGGCTTTTATTACATCGATGCTTGCGTTTTTCAGCAACCTTTGCATGGCCTTCAGCGAAACAATTTTCAGGTCTTCTTCGTTTGTTGCGTAAAATGTAACTGATTCGAGCAAAGTAATAAGCTTTCGAAGTTTTGCAACTTGCTGTCGTAACTTAATTGTGCAACCGAAAATTTGATTTAGCTCTTTGCCGTTGGTTTCAGATGCTTTATTTTCCACATCAGTAATTTTAGCACTTGCTCTTCTTCTGCCATGAAGTTTGCGAACAATGGTTTGGATGCTTTCGTCGACTTTAACAGAGGTAGCTGAAGCTTTGGGCGCATTGTTTACACGAGTAATAAGTTTGCTAAAAGGCTCAAAGGCGGCTTCTCTTTCTGATACTGAATTGGAGTATGCAAGTGCTACGTTTACAGTGTTTAATGACTCTTTTGAAGCGGAAAGCAGGGCTTGTAAAGCAGGAAGTTTGATACTATCTTTTGAAGGATTGTAGCTTGTACCAAAAGCTATTGCGGAAATGATTAAACTTTCAAAGTTAGCCACGTTGATGGCGTGACCGGTTTCAGAAATACTTGTCATAATTGTTTAGTCGGTTGGTTTATAATAAGGTTTATTCTGCAGCAAATATACATGCTTTTTGTGTGTTAACAAACAATTTTGCGAATTTTTTTATTGTTGTCCAATAAAAAATTAAATAGCAAATAATTATCCATTATTTGTCTAATAATCAGATGTAGGATTTTTGTTTTATAAAATCAAGCCTCTAAGTTGAGAAGATGCTTAGTTGAATTTCTCGTCTGTATGCTTCATTCTTTTCTCTCCATGTCTTCTCTGGGTCATTGAGGAAGCTGTACAAGTTGATATAACTCATAAGTTGTCAACGTAACAGACTGGTCATATTTGAAAATGCCAGTAGCTTATAAATATTCATGTTCCCAATGTTTGGCATAGTGTCTCGCTATGTCAAAGCTAAAAGCAAAGCTCACTGATGCATCAGTGAGCTTTGCTTTTAACCCGGCGAAGCGAAAGACGCTTCGCCGTACAATCTAAACTTTTATACGCTACAGCGAACAGGGGCGTATTCACTGTCCGCCGCGGCGGACAAGGTGAATCGAAGCTCAGCGTAGCTAATTGAAAATCAGCGTAGTTAATGCGGGAGCTCCCGATTCCTATCGGGACTACCAATTGCACAGCTTGTCCCGATTTGTCGGGGGCGGCCAGCCTGTGGATATAGGCGGGTGTTAGGTGCTGGTGATTTAGTGTCCGATTCTTTTTCGCTCAATTCTCTCACGAGCTTCAATTAACGATTTATGAAGCTTTGACTCTAATATATTTTTGGGAAGTAATTCGGTCCAATATTCGGCCACCATTATTCCGTCTTTGTGCATTTCAAGTAATTCGATTTGTTCTTTGCTAGTTTCCGCACATAATATTAGTCCAATTGGTGATTCTTCTCCTTCTTGTTTTTCATATTTGTCTAACCACCTCAAATACAATTCCATTTGCCCCTTGTGTTTTGGTTTGAATTTATCAATTTTTAATTCAATGGCTATAAGCCTTTTCAGTTTTCTATGGTAAAAAAGTAAGTCGAGATAAAAGTCATCTCCATCAATTATCATTCTTTTCTGTCTTTCAACAAATGTGAAGCCGTTTCCAAGTTCGAGAATAAATGATTCTAGCTCTCTCAAAATTGCAGATTCCAAGTCATTTTCAAGAAATCCGGCTTTTAATCCAAAAAAGTCTAATAGGTATGGGTCTTTAAATATGTTTTTTTCGATTGTATCAGAACTATAAAGTTGAAGATTGGCATGTTCTGTTCTTTCAAATAGTTTTCTGTCAATTTGCTTTCTCAGTTCGCGAACTCCCCAATTATTGTTTGCTGATATTTTTCCATAAAATTCTCGGGCTTCGTTGTCTTTAAGCGGTATAATTGCCAGAAAATGTGACCATGACAATTGTCGTGACAGTGTGACGACAATTTCAAAATCAGAAAACTTCTCGACAAACTGAATCATTCGTCTTAAATTCTTTTCTTCGTAATTATTACCAAATCGTTCAACCAATTGTCGTGACACTGTAACGACAATCTGTTTTCCGTATTCAGCTCTTTGATTTTGGAGTGTGTGATTTAGAATTCGTTTCCCAATATGCCAGAAAAGAATAGTAAGCGAACTGTTTGCGTAAGAAACAACATTTTGTTTAGATTCTTCAATTAATGATATTAAGTCGTCAACAAGGTGCTGATATTCAGATTTTTCTAAATTCATGTCTTTCTAATTTAGTTTTTTGAAAATTATATCACAAAGATACAACTTTCGACCATTACAGCGCATTCTTCTTTATTTTTCTATCATTGTACCTAACGTCAAGGCTAAGCCGCGGCGGGCGCTACGAGGCGGACAATTGTCCGCCGATGCAATGCACGAGACGAGTACAAAACTGCGTGTAGCAACCGTCCCGCTCGCTGCGGTTTAGCTGATGTTAGCAAGCGTAATTAATTAATTAATTAATTAATTAATTAATTGTTAATAGTTTGTTTTTTACAAAGTCTTTAATGTTGCTTAAATTCTCCAGATTATTTATTGTGTAAATTGCATATTTTTCTCCATTTGATAAGATGATATAATTATATTCTGGACAGAATGTTAACTCAAAATTGATTTTACTTGGTCCAGCAAATGCAACCCTTAATTTATCAATATCTGATAATTTACTGTTAGATTTTACCTCCTTTGAAAAGGAAAGTGCATATACTTTGTCTTTTAATATATTTACTTTAGCTTCTTTTTCTGATACGTAGCTAACATTTTTTAGTATTGAAAATATTTCTCAATCCTTTTTAAGTAATTGCTTTACACCATTGTTTTGTTCTTTTTCAGAATAGATAATAAAATTGACATTATAATCTTTCTCATCTTTCTCATTAAAGAAAAAGTCTTGGATATATTTATTCATATCAAAATTTGAGTCTAAATAATTATTCTCAAATACAAGATTATCTAACAACCAAGTTTGATTTGATTGTTTTAAGTCAATAATTAGTTTATTGCCAACTTTTTTCTGCGATAATAAAGGAGTTATTTTGCCATAATATTCTGGCATCATTGTGTATTCTTGACTATAACATTTTGTCAACAATCCATTATTTATACTTTGTAGGGACTGACTTTGGGATTTATATTGAGATACTTTTGTTATTGCATTATCTTTTAAATAATTAAATATATGCTCTATTAATTTAGAAAAATCATTTGCGTTCGTTTTGGCTTTGAATTCGGCATTGCAGACTTGCCAAATTTGATCTGAATTATTAATAAATATAAAATTAGTTATTTCATTAATGGAAGATTCTGCTGATTTTTCAGACGATTCATTCTGACTATATACTCTATTGAATAACGAAAGGAATAAAAAAATAAATGTAAATATAGTTCTCATATTAAAGTTTATTGTAGTTTTTCTTTTTTATTATGCTTGCTAACGACAGAGGCTATGGGCATTTGGCGGTTTGCGGGAGCGTTCACTGTCCGCCGCGGCGGACAAAGTGAATGCGGGCGCAAAACCCGCTAAATGCACGTCAGCCCGCCAATGGACATAGGCGTGTGTTAGGTGCTGGGTGCTTGGTTGTATCTATTTCGTTGTCGATATTTTTGGGATTCGTATATTTTTGGGACTTATAATCAGATAATTGGTTTTCTTTCCAGTGTCTTCTGATTTCAAGATTTCTTTTTCTACTAAGTCCTGCAAATCACGCAAAGCTGTATCTGTCGAACAGTTTGCTAGTTTTGCATAGCTTGAAGTTCTCAAAAATCCAACTTCATTTTCATAATTGTCGTACAAATAGTTGATTATTTTGCGTTGTCTCTCGTTTATGGACGTGAATTTGTGTTTGTCCCAAAAATGCGATTTGTCGAGTATAATTTCTAAATTGTTTTCACTTGAATGCAATGCTCTTTCGAAACAATCTAAAAACCACAACAAATAATTCGTTATATCACTTGTTCCTTGTTGCGTTTTCTCAATAATTTCGTTGTAATGTTTATGTTCCTTGAAAATTTGGTTCGACATACTGTAAAATCTGATTTTACTACCTTCACTACGTGCCAAAAACATATCCATAATTGCTCTAGCAAGTCGTCCGTTACCGTCGTCGAATGGGTGAATGGTAACAAACCAAAAATGTGATATTGCTGATTTCAACACTAAATCCATTTGATTATTCTTGTTTAACCAATCAAGAAAAACGTTCATTTCATTAACGACTCGTTCTGCACTTGGAGCCTCAAAATGCACTTTTTCTCTACCAAATGCACCGGAAACTACTTTCATTCCTGCCGAACGATAACGTCCAACATCGATTTTCAAATGTCCACTGAAACCAGATTGAAATAGTGCGTTGTGCCAACCAAGAAGTCGTTCTTCTGAAAGTGTTTTGTCGTAATTTTGAGTTGCATCTAATAATACGTCGACTACACCTTCAATATTTCGTGGTGTCGAAACATATTCAGTTCCTTCAATTCCTAATTTTCGTGCGATTGAAGAGCGTACAAGTTCTGGATTCAGAAATTCACCTTCAATTCTTGACGTATCAACAACATCTAAAATCAGAGATTCTAATGTCGCACGTTCAATTAAATCGAACCCAAGTTTTTCCATGTGCCCAAGTAATCTACCTTGTAAGTGTCGTACAGAGGCTAATATGGGCAAAATCTTCTCGTTGTCCCAAACAAAGTTGAACCAGTTTTCTCTTTCGTGTATATACATAATCATTTTTTCACTGCATAACTTGCGGTAAAAATAGAGCTTTTTCACCGCAAAAGCAAATTTTATATCAAGAAAATATCAAATCGTTCACTCTGCAATTTATTTTTTTGCACTTGCACCTAACGCCCGAGGCTATGGGCATTTGTCCGCCAGCTGGCGGAGGGAGCGTTCGCTGTCCGCCGCGGCGGACAAAGTGAACCAACGGTCAGCGAAGCTAATGCGGGCGCTCCCGATTCCTATCGGGACTGCTAAGTGCACAGCTTGTCCCGATTTGTCGGGGTCAGCCAGCCTGTGAACATAGGCGTGTGTTATGGCCAGTCCTTTAATTTTCTCTTTTTATGTAAATCGTCCCTTTGTATTTGCCAATAGAGTCGATAAATTGTTCTGATTTAAGATAAAGTAAGTCTTTTTTCAATGTGTGGCTTGAAATTTCCGGCATTGCAAGTACTAAATCTGTAAGTTTAATTGGCTGATTTGAAGAAATAAAATCCATAATCTTTTTCTGTCTTTCGCTCAAATAACCTCCTTTTGATTTAAACAAGTCGTACTTCTGCTCTAATCTGTGTATTAGAGTCTCAAATGAATCCAAAAAGAAAAGAACCCAAGCATTTATATTTTCATTCTCAGTATTTCTGTCTTTTTGTCCGTCCATTAAAGCCTCGTAGTAAGTCTTTTTCTTTTGTTCAATTAAGTTTTCAAATGATACATATTGGATAAACTGATAATCGTTTTTAAGAAGAAGTAAATTTGTCAGAAGTCTTGATAGTCGACCATTACCATCTTGAAAAGGGTGAATTGATAAAAATTCATAGATAAAAAGTGCAATTATTACTAATTGGTGTATTTCGTTTTTTTCTAATTCCTGATTTGTCCAATCTATTAGTTCATTCATTTCACTTTCAACAAGGTGAGGTTCAGTCGTATTAAAAATCACTTTTTGAGTTCCGTCTGGATAATTTGCAACGACTTTATTTGACAAGTTTTTATAGTTTCCTCTATGCCTATCGTCCTTTTCGCTGTATTTCAATAGTCTTTGGTGAAGTTGTTGAATGTAATTCTGTGAAATTCGAATATCTGAATAACTTTCATAAATAATTTCAAGAACATCATAATATCCCACTACTTCTTGTTGGTCTCTCGTTACAAGTTTTGTAATCTCCATGTTTTCGAGAAGCTCTTTGATTTCATTGTCAGTCAACTGAACGCCTTCAATTCTTGTTGAAGAACCAATTGATTCAATGGTCGCAATTCTCCGAAGCTCTTTTAGATAATTGTTTTCTTTTTGTTCAACAAGATTCCATTTACCTCTAAAAGAGTCAATAAAACTTACCTTCTTGATTATCTGGTAATTCGTGCTAAAATTGAAATTCAGCTTATTTTGAAATTTATCCATATTTTATTCGTATCTTATCCGAACAAAGATAATCAAACTTTTTAAAATATCTATATATTATTCGTATTTTATCTGTATTTATTTTTATAGGATTGGACCTAACGACCGAGGCTATGGGCATTTGGCGGTTTGCGGGAGCGTTCACTGTCGCCGAGCGACAAAGTGAATGCGGGCGCAAAACCCGCAAAGTGCACGTCAGCCAGCCTGTGAACATAGGCGTGTGTTAGGGGTTAGGCGCACGGTCGTTTTATTTTATTCTTATTCGTTTTAAAATATATCTGTCTTTCTGCACTTTAGACCTAGATTGATTTATTTTAGTTCTAGTGTCATTTGATTTGGCACTACGTTATTTTTCTTTAGTCGAGCATTTATGCAAAATAGTTCAGTTTTGTTGCAATTTAGTTCAACGATATTACAATATAGTCCAACCATTATTTGCTTTAATTCGTTGTTGTTTTAATTTAGTCGGATACTATTTCACTTTAGCCAAAGGCTCATTTACTTTTTCCAATGGCATATTCATTTTAGTCAAATTGTCATTTATATTAGTTTATGATAATTGCAAAATAGTCCAAACAAAATACATTATAGGTCTTAATCGTTTTATTTTAAATGGCTCTCGTTTTAAAGTAGAGCCTTGAAACCTGTTTAAATTGGGGGCTTGTTGCACCAAATACAGACTTAATATAAATTTTGCTGTCGAAAGCTATATCTACCAATCCTGTCGATTTACTATATAGGATTGTATTCCGATTCATTCTGTTGTTGCTTAAAGAAATGTTGGCTAAAACTACATCTTTGTTGCTTTGTATTAGTTTTGTCTGAAGTTCTCTTAGCGTTTCTATTTTTAGTTCTTCTTCATTCGGGTTGTATTCCCGTATAGTGGAGAGAAGTGATATTAGTCTTCCGAAGTTTTCTACTCGGCTGTCAAAACTCATTTGTGAAGCTGAGATTTGATTTACCTCAATTCCCTGTTCTTCTAGTAATTTCTTGTCCTCCTCTGAAATTTTTGCGCTTGCTCTTCTGCCCTGGAGTTTTCGTACAATTGTTTGAACGGTTTTGTCTGTCTGTTCAGAACTGTCGGAAGCACGAAGTGAGTTGAAAATTCGTGTTACCAACTTGGTTAAAGGTTCAAAATCCTTGTCGCGCGCTGCAACTGCGTTTGAATAATTGGCTTGTGCAATGTACAATTCATTCAGGGAGTTTTTTGCTACGGTTTGCAGGTTTTGTAATGCTGATAACTTTATGCTTTCTTTTGAAGGATTGTAAGTTTGTCCGAAAGCAATAACGGAAGAAATTAAACTGTCAAAGTTCGATACATTTTTAGCATGTCCGGTTTCAGAAATACTTGTCATAATGTCTTAGATAATAGGTTGGTATTTGTTTCACTTAAAGCAACAAATATACAAATTGTTTTCTGATTTAACTTTGCCTGTTTTTCATTTCTTGTCGTAAAATGTAGTCGATAAAATCAACGTCATAATATACAAGAATCTGCCATTTCTTTCTTTTTTTTTGCGCTTACCCCTAACGACCGAGGCTATGGGCACGGGCGGTTTGCGGGAGCATTCGCTGTCGCACAGCGACAAAGTGAATGCGGGCGCAAAACCTGCTAAGTGCACGTCAGCCAGCCTGTGAACATAGGCGTGTGTTA